>Ga0316209_1002419_pt1 | contig 15086 bp, 9 predicted proteins | sample 6monopyrite_MG_FD_204945 | JGI IMG/M metagenome (GOLD analysis project Ga0316209, IMG submission 204945) | Microbial mat bacterial communities from mineral coupon in-situ incubated in ocean water Damariscotta River, Maine, United States -... | ecosystem: Environmental > Aquatic > Marine > Coastal...
AGCCAGGGATGGCGGTGCGGTTTTGCCCAAACGAATTGTACAACTAGGGTCAGAGACAGACTTGTCTCTGACCCCTCACTAAGGTTAAAAATTATGAGCAGTTATTTATTTACATCTGAATCCGTATCTGAAGGACATCCCGATAAAGTCGCAGACCAGATTTCCGACTCAGTACTCGATGCTATTTTTAAACAAGACAACAAAGCGCGTGTTGCCTGTGAGACCATGATAAATACAGGCATGGTTGTTATCTCAGGTGAAATAACAACCGAAGCCTGGGTCGATATGCAGGATGTGGTTAGAAACACGGTTAAAGAAATCGGTTACAACAGCTCAGACATGGGTTTTGATTACGGTTCCTGCGCAGTGATTACTTCTATCGACAAACAGTCTGCCGATATCGCTGCAGGTGTGGACGAATCAAACGATCATGAACAGGGTGCTGGTGATCAGGGTCTGATGTTTGGTTATGCAAGCAATGAAACCGATGTATTAATGCCCGCACCCATCACGTATGCACACCGTCTGGTAAAACGTCAGGCAGAACTGCGTAAAAATGGCACCCTGCCCTGGTTACGTCCAGATGCAAAAAGCCAGGTAACCTTCCGCTATGAAAACGACAAACCTGTCGGTATTGATGCCGTGGTGTTATCCACTCAACATTCACCAGACATCCAGTACAAAGATCTACGCGAAGCGGTAATGGATGAGATTTTACTTCCTGAATTACCTGCTGAATGGATTACCAAAGATACACAATTTCATATTAACCCAACCGGTATATTCGTTATCGGTGGTCCGGTTGGTGATTGCGGACTGACTGGACGTAAGATTATTGTTGATACCTACGGCGGCATGGCTCGACATGGTGGTGGCGCATTCTCCGGAAAAGATCCATCAAAAGTAGACCGTTCAGCCGCTTATGCTAGTCGTTATGTTGCTAAAAATGTAGTTGCTGCGGGTCTGGCTGACAAATGTGAAGTTCAGGTTTCATACGCAATTGGCGTCGCTGATCCAACTTCAATTTCGGTACAAACCTTCGGCACTGGCAAAATTGCAGATGAAAAAATCGTCGAATTAATCGGTCAACATTTCAATTTAAAACCTCGCGGCATTGTTGATATGCTGGATTTATTACGTCCCATATACAAAAAAACTGCGGCTTACGGGCATTTTGGGCGTGAAGAGCCTGAATTTACCTGGGAAAAAACAGACAAGGCAGAGGCATTAAAAGATGCAGCCGGGCTATAGCTAGGCTATAATTCAGTCACAATTTCTGAGGAGCGCTGCATCAGACTTATTCTGTCAGGCTCAGAAGCAAGATTCTTTACAGTATCTTAATAACAACGGCGCTCATTTCTTAAATTATTTAATTAGGAGATGAGCATGAATGCCGTCGTAGATACAAACAACTCACAAGACTACAAAGTCGCTGATATTTCACTGGCCGAATGGGGCCACAAAGAAATCCGTATAGCTGAAACTGAAATGCCTGGATTAATGGCATTACGTGAAGAATACGGTAAAGAACAACCGCTGGCTGGCTGCCGCATTATGGGCAGTATCCACATGACTATCCAGACTGCTGTACTAATCGAAACGTTAGTTGCGCTGGGTGCTGAGGTTCGTTGGGTTTCGTGCAATATTTTCTCAACACAAGATCACGCTGCCGCTGCCATCGCTGACCAGGGTATTCCTGTTTTTGCATGGAAAGGTGAAACCATCGAAGAATACTGGTGGTGTACCGAACAAGCGTTGTTATGGCCTGATGGCAATTTACCGAATATGATTCTTGATGATGGTGGCGATGCGACGTTATTGGTTCATAAAGGTGTGGAGTTCGAAAAGGCGGGCGCCATCCCAGCAACCAAAGATGATGATAACGAAGAGTATAAAGCCATACTTGATGTGTTACGTCGCACAATCAAACCTGAAACAAACACCTGGCAGGATATTGCTGCCAGCGTAAAAGGCGTAACCGAAGAAACCACTACTGGCGTTCACCGTCTTTACGAAATGCAGGAAAAAGATGAGCTGCTATTCCCTGCCATGAATGTTAACGACTCTGCAACCAAATCGAAATTTGATAATTTATACGGATGTCGTGAATCACTAATCGACAGTATTAAACGTGCGACTGATGTCATGATCGCCGGAAAAATCTGTGTCGTGCTTGGCTACGGTGATGTTGGTAAAGGTTGTGCACAGGCATTCAAAGGTATGGGTGCCACAGTATGGGTAACAGAAATCGACCCTATCTGTGCTTTACAGGCAGCAATGGAAGGTTACCGAGTGGTTGAGATGAATGATGCTGCTGCAGCCGGTGATATTTTTGTTACCACTACGGGTAACGTCAATGTAATCGATCACGATCACATGGCCGCAATGAAAAACGAAGCAATCGTTTGTAATATCGGACACTTTGATTCTGAGATCAATATTGCGTCTTTAGAAAAATACGAATGGGTTGAAATTAAACCGCAAGTTGATCACGTTATATTCCCTGATGGTAAACGCATTATTATTTTGGCAAAAGGCCGCCTGGTAAATCTGGGTTGTGCAACAGGTCATCCTAGCTTTGTAATGTCGGCATCGTTCACAAATCAGGTGATGGCACAAATCGAATTTTATAAAAACAGTGAAAACTACGAAAATAAAGTTTACATCCTGCCTAAGATACTAGATGAAAAAGTTGCGCGTTTACACCTGCAAAAAGTAGGCGCCAACCTGACTGCGTTGTCTCAGGAACAGGCAGACTACATCAATGTGCCTGTCGACGGCCCGTTCAAAGCTGAACATTACCGTTACTAGTGGATATTACTAACTCTCAAACAAGGTTATATTGATGAGTTCAGCCAATAATACAGGCGGAACAGTAAAGATAAGCTGTGAATTTTTCCCACCACGCACGGAAGCCGGTGTTGAAAAATTACAGTCAGTTCAGAAAATGCTGGACGAAACTATCTCGCCTGAATATTATTCCGTTACCTTTGGTGCGGGTGGCAGCACACGCGATAGCACACTGGAAATCATTAAATTATTAAGAGCTGACAATATCAATGTTGCGCCGCATATCTCATGTATGGGCTCAACCAAACAGCAACTGAGTGATTTACTGATTGAATATAAAAACCTTAACGTGTCCAGATTGGTAACACTTCGCGGCGACATACCTGAATCAGGTGACAGAATAAAAGAGTTAAAATACGCCAATGAACTCGTTTCATTCATACGCGAAACGACCGGCGAGCATTTTACTCTGGAAGTTGCTGCTTACCCGGAATACCATCCCGAATCCACAACACCACAAAGTGATTTCATATGCTTTAAAAATAAAATTGCTGCGGGTGCCAATGGTGCTATTACGCAATACTTTTATAACATTGATGCTTATCACCGTTTTATGGATAACTGTCAGCGTGAAAATATTTCGATTCCAATCACACCCGGCATTATGCCGATTACAAACTTTCAAAGCCTGACACGCTTCTCTGACACCTGTGGTGCAGAAATTCCACGTTGGATACGAAAACAACTTGAAGCTTACGCTGACGATAAAGAAAGTCTGCAATCTTTTGGCATCGATGTCGTTAGTAAATTATGTAATCAACTGATAGAACATGGCGCACCAGGTTTGCATTTCTACACGCTGAATCAGTCGGCTGCTACAAATGCTATTTGGAAAAACCTGTCACTCTAGCTCGCACCTCAATGCGCATCACACGTCTTTATTACCCTGATTCGTTAAAACGCGGAGAAGCCGTACATCTTGGCAAAGATGCCTCCAACCATTTAATTCGTGTCTTACGCACAAAAGCAGGAAGCCCTGTCATATTATTTAATGGTGATGGTTTTGACTATTATGGAACAACACTTGATACCAACTCAAAGAACACTTCTCTCTCAATTGATGAAAAAATAAAAACAGATAGTGAATCAAATATTGATATTTGTCTTATTCAAGGATTATCACGTCAAAACAGAATGGACACAACTATCCAAAAATCTGTAGAACTTGGTGTTAACACAATTATTCCCGTTATCTGCCAACGCTCCAATCTAAAACTCAATAAGGAAACTTCGTTAAAAAAGCACTTACACTGGCAGAAAATAACTACCAGTGCTTGCGAGCAATCCGGTCGCAGTAACCTCCCCCACCTAAATGAAGCGTTAACTCTGGAAACACTGAGCCAGTCATTAAATAAAAATGCACTTAAGATAATATTAGATCCAACAGCAAACATCACTCTTAAAGACATCGACTCGAATCAACTTGAGAATTGTAAAAATAAAATTGAAGTATTTATTGGCCCAGAAGGCGGCCTGGACAATGAAGAAATTAATTATCTAAAAAACCAACAGTTTATAAATATTTGTTTCGGACCAAGAATACTAAGAACGGAAACAGCTGGGCCTGCAATTATTAGTGCCCTGCAACTATTATGGGGAGATCTTGGTTAACGACGAAAACTGTAAAATTATTTAAGGGTTGGCAATATTTATTTTAAGCAGGCATACCAGCAACCATTTCTACCATCGCATCTACATCAAGAACACTCACACTTGCACCATTAATACGCACTTTCTGTGCAACCATCGGATGTTCGTCAACAGCATCTGCATCCGTTATTATCTGCTCACGCGTAAATTGACTAACGTGGGGGACACCGGACATAACCAAGCCGAGATAAGGTCTTTCTAATACTTCATCACCTTTACCAACGGCATAAAGAACAACTGCCTGAGTATTCAAATTTACCTTATTCATTACTTGACCACTCGCCGCCTCAAAAGACAGTAGTGGCACTTCTTCACCACGCCAATTCATGTTACCCAAAAACCATTCTGGCGCATCTTCTCTGCCTTTTAAATCTTTCACAGATACAATTTCGGCCACCAGTGCATTAGGCACGATTACATTTTCTTTACGTAACGTAAGAATAACGCATTTAATTAATTGTGTATCGGCAGCCATTATCTGAACTCTGTTTATCTATAAATTTTAGAAAGAAGTTTGTAAAATTTCATTAATGTTATTAACCAGATCCTCTTCCTGGAATGGTTTACCTAAATATCTATTCACACCAATTTCCATCGCTTTTTCTTTGTGCTTAGAACCCGTTCTTGATGTAATCATAATAATGGGGATATCTTTTAAACGCTCATCGTTGCGCACAAAACTTGCAACCTCAAAGCCATCCATACGCGGCATCTCAATATCCAACAACATTAAATCTGGAATATTATCCTGCAGCTGACCTGTAGCATCGACACCATCTTTCGCTAAAACCACTTCAATACCGTAACGTTTTAACATACGTTCTGTAATCTTGCGGATAGTAATTGAATCATCGACCACCATGACTGTTTTCTTATCGTCTTTGACGGGTTTGACCACTTCTTCAATTGGCATATGCGGCTTGAATAAACTTTCAGCAGCAACCAGAGCTGACATTTCAAGAATGAGCACCACTCGACCATCTGCAAGAATAGTCGCACCTGCAATCCCTCTAACTGCGCCTATTTGTAAACCAACAGGTTTAACAACGATCTCACGCCTACCCAACATATCATCAACGTGTAAGGCAAAGTGTTGATCACCCACACGCACTAATAAAACCGGGAATAATTGTAACTGCTTGGAATAATTTGGCTGCATACCCGTCAATAATCCACCAAGATGTTTCAATTCAAACTCAACACCATTGAATTCATAGAGACTATTATCGCTGTCATAAAAACGTTGCAGCTCATAACCCGTCATACGCACAACACCTTCGATGCTTGCTAACGGTACTGCAAATACATCATCACCGGCAGACACCAGGAGCGCCTGATTAATCGCGAGCGTTAATGGTAAACGAATAGTGAAATCGGAACCTTTTCCCGCTACCGTATCGATATCAAGCGCGCCACCTAATTGCTTAATCTCGCTATCAACAACATCCATGCCGACACCACGACCAGAGACCTGTGTTACTTCATCAGCTGTACTAAACCCAGACTGCAGAATAAATTGTAATGCATCATGATCTGATAACTTGGCGTCAGCTGAGACCAGACCTTGCTGAACTGCTTTTTCTCTTACTTTTTCGGTATCAATACCGCGGCCATCATCTTTAATATTGATGACAACATCGGTACCTTGACGGTCAACATGAATGACTATATTTCCCGCTTCAGCTTTACCCTGTGCTTTTCGTTTTTCCGGCTTTTCGATACCATGAGCAACAGCATTACGTAATATATGCTCTATCGGCGCAATAATTCGATCAAGGACGGTACGATCAACCTCGCTGTTTTCACCTTCAATAACTAATTCGACTTCTTTACCCAACTCACGAGAAACCTGGCGTACAATTCTACGTAATCTAGAAGACAATCCACCAAACCGAACCATTCGAGTCCGCATCAAGCCTTCTTGCAAATCGGTACTTATCCGTGATTCCTGAACCAATAAAGTTTCAGAGTCACGGGTTATGTCCGCCAAAATCTCATTGATACTATCTACGTCGGCCGCCGTCTCACTTAAACTACGTGTTAATTGCTGCAGAGTTGAATACTGATCCATTTCTAACGGATCAAAATCCTCATCATAATTATTGGATTCTTTTTCGTAACCTGAACGAATTTGAATTTCGGTTTCAATTTCCAAATTTCTTAATTGTTCTTTCAAACGTACAACCGTCTGAGTCAATTCCGAAAGGTTGAAACCAAAATCAGTTATTTGTTTACCCATACGTGCATGGTAAATATTTACCTCACCCGCATAATCTACCAGGTTATTTAACAGATCAGAACGAACACGAACTTGTTCCTGTGAATCTCTGTAATTTACGTCTGATGCACGCTCACCCCAATGCGGCCTTTCACCACCTGATTGTTTTTCATTATTATTTTCTTCTTGGGCGGTTTTGTTCTGATTACTAATGTCAATATTGTCTACAGTATCGCTGTTATCATCTTTAGGTAACAATTGAGAAATATCGATTTCTTCTAGCTCTTCCTCATCATCAGATTCTAAATCTATTAATTCAATATCAAATCTTTCAACTGAGCGTTTTTCCAGCACTTCACCGCGCATCAGCATATCAATACGACCATTTAATTCATTTTCTCTTGATATCGGCTGACGCGTCTTCACACAAGCCATCATACTCGTCAATGAATCCAGAGACTCCTGCAGTAAATCAAAGAGTGTATTATCAGCTTTTACTTTATTTTCACTAACCTGAACAACCAGTGACTCAAGCTTATGCGTCAAGTCTCCAACAGGACTTAAATCAGCCATTCGCGCACCACCTTTTAAGGTATGCATATTTCGCTGTAACTGCTGCACATGTTCTGTTGAGTTAGGTGCAGTTTTTATTTCATTAAGTGTCTCTTCACAGTTTTCCAGCAGTTCATCTGCCTCTTCAAGAAAAATATCGATTAATTCATCATCGATATCACCGTAAGACATAAGTGCTGCCTGGTCAGAATCACTTGCATCAGAAAGGTCTTCTTCTTTTACTTCATCTACTATGATTGACTCAGATTCGTCTGAGACATCGCCTTGCAAGTCAGCTATATCGACAGACATTTCATCTTCGCTTTCACCGCTAACTTTTACTACATCTACGGTTGAGTTATCAGTTGAATTACCCTGCCATGATTGCTGTAGTTGATGCTGTATTTCCTGCTGAACAATTTTATTTATTTTGTCCTGTAATACTTTATCATTCGAAGGTAAATGGCCATCAGATACTTTCTTGAGCATGCCACTTATAACTTGCTCAATCTCTTTAAACACTTCAACTACATTTTCAGGAATATCTTCCTCACCACTTTCCTGGCGCACTTTTACATATTTTTCTGCTGAGCCACTCAAATCAGCAATTGAATCTACTTCAGCTGTGCGGGCACTACCATAGAGTGTATGAAAAGCACGTATTAAGTCTTTATCAGCCTTTAGAGGTTGGACACTGGATTCACTTTGCTCAATTAATTGACGTATGTTCGCTACATAACCCTGACTTTCGTCATGGTAAATCTGCAGCAACATTGGATCTATATCTAAAAGATCATCTGATTTATCAATTTCACCTTCATCAATTACGATATTATAATCATCTACTGTTTCAGTCTCGCCAACAACAGCACCAACATCGATAAGCTCAATAACATCATCGCTACCCGCTTCTATAAGCTCATCTAATTCTTCAGTAGATTCAGCAGAACTTTCAAGTTCAAGAATATCAGTAGTTAGATCTACAATATCTAGCTCTTCTATATCCAGCTCTTCTATATCCAGCTCTTCTATATTCGATGCTTCATCTACAGAATCTAATATAATTTCGGGCTCTAAACTGCCTGCCTCGATTGCAATGTCTTCATCATCAACTACTTCGAGATCTATTTCTTCCAGAATATCATCAGAGTCGTCATCAATGATTTCATTTTCATTCAGCAAATCATCGACCAGAACAATGTCATCATTACTCAGATCTTCTTCTATAACTTCTTCTAAAACAGCTGGATCATCCACCACTTCAATAACGTCTTGTTGTACGTCATTTGTATCTGATGGAATATCACGACCATCTGCCAGAGCATCAGCTGAGTTCATCAGATGCGTGATGCTTTCGATAGGTTCACGATTGCCTTTTAGCTGCTCAACCAACTGAGGCAAGACAGCTAATGCCTCATTTAATACGCTAAATAAATCATCACTTGCAGTAATTTTATTATCAATCACCCGATTGAGCATATTCTCAAACTTCCATGAAAATTCGCCAATCATATCAGCACCCAACAATCGGCCACTGCCTTTTAATGTATGAAAACTTCGGCGGATGACAGCAAGCGCCTCATCATCATTGTTATTTTCTTTCCATTGCGGCAGGTATTCGTGTAGCTCACCCAACACCTCTACTGCTTCTTCTATAAATATTTCAACAATTTCTTCATCTGCATCATCTGCTAAAATAGCGTATTCTGCGACTTCCTTTTCTTCAACATGTGTTGCCGCTTCTACAGGTTTTATTTCATCGCTTTTTTTTAGATCTATATCTTCTATAACATAATCATCTGTTATATCTAATTCTTCATCTATTTCTATTTCTTCTATTTTTTCACTATCGTTAAGAGCGTTAACATCCGGTTCTAATTCATCGAATTCCCTGTAAACAGCCTCAAGTTTTTCTGCCGCTTCTTCGCCCGCAGTTAAACCCTGCTCGACACCAGGCCTACCTTCGGATAATGCTTCAAAGAAATATTCAATTGATGTTACAACATCAGCAACGATGTCTTGCTCTTGTTCGTCTGGCTGATGATTATTATTTAATAGCGCGATTCGAATATAAGATTGAAGCCTTTCAATCAGGGACTCGACACGTCCTAATGGCAGCATCATTGAAACACCGCGCACCTCTTCAAGCCTTTTTAAAATTATATCCAGTTGTTCCTTATCACCTATTCCTGAGATATAAGACAAAATAGCTTCTTTCGCTTCACTGAAGTTTTTCAATCCTTCTGCAACAACTGTATGGACAACTTCACGATACTCAGCTGCAGGAACCACTGACTTTTCTTCATTACTGCGATTCATATCTACAAAGCCAGAACGTGAATCTATAAACTCTTTTAGTTCTGACTCAGCGTTTAACAATCCCGAAGCTACATCTAGAATTGTTTTATCTGTTATCTCAGCTTCACCTTTAACAATACTATCAAGGCTGTTACGTTGATCCATAAGGAGCTGGCGTGCCGCGCCCATACCCAACATACCGTAGGTATCTGCAATCTTTGCCAACTGTTCGACTATTGGAGCAAGTTGTTCAACATCCTTTTCATTACTATGCATAAACAGTTCGAGCACTTCTTTCACATGCACAAGATCTTCTGTAATTCCTCGAGATACCGTATCAAACAGATCAGCATTTAGACCACCGATTGCTGCGCTGTCATCTGATTCTTGCGGAATTAATTCATCAAGCTGATAGGCTTCTTTAACTGCGTTAATGGTTTTACTGTGTACAGTACATAAACCGACATAATAAAGAATGTTTTTAACAATCTCTTTAGAATAACTTTCTGCAAAAGCATCTTCACCTTTATCCAGTACTAATTTAAGCTGTCGATCAACCGCGCCCAGAAGCATTTTAATACTGAGGTTGGTATCAACACCCTGTTTTATCAGACCTTCAACAAGTGCACCAACAACCATCCATATACGACGTACTTCATCATCACTGGATACTTTTTCCAGAGCATGTAATACAGCCTTGATACGTTGCAGACCAACACGCTCTTTATTATTTCGTATAAAATCCAGCAGACCTAGCTGGTAATGTGTGCGTAAACGTTTAACCTCACCCTGAAGTTTTCCAGGTTCGATTACAGCAGCGTCATACACATCAGAATTTAGTACTGCACTTTCAACATCAGGAGAGAAAAGAACACTTTCTGTTAATAAGCCTTCTTTTCGTGCAGCGCGTAAATCATTGATCAATGGCATCAATGTAATCGGCGCATCTTTTTTACCGGCTTGTATACCTTCTAGATAATCAGGTAACTGCAACATTGCACGCATTAAAACGTCATAGACATCTTCTGCACGATCGATGTTACCTTCGAGCAATGCTGTCGTTGTGTGCTGCATTTCTTCTGCAAGCATCGACGCACCGTAAACTTCTACCATCTGCAATGTGCCATAGATTAATTGCAAATGTTCAATACAATTTTCTAATTCGCCATCTGTTTGATTCTCAATATATTCATTGAGACTGCTTTGCGCATCAGACAAAACATCATCTAGTTGGGTTTTTACCCAACTAAGTGAATTATATTCGACTGTATTATCCGGATTCATTTTACCGATTACCTATTTCAGCTTAGCCTTATGCCTGCTTCTCTAGAATGACTGTATCGACATTTTCGTTTTCATCAAAAGTCGGTAGTTTAAAGCCAGATACTGATCGGCCTAGCTCACCTGATAATTCATTGAGAGCTGATAGCGATGTAGATGTTTCATCTGTTCCTTCTGATGTTTGCAGTGTAATTTCCTGAATTACATTCATCGAATCAGATACGGATAACGCCACTTTAGATTGCTGTTTGGTTGAGTCCGAAATACCTTTAATCAGATTAGATAGTTCAGTATTTACTGATTCAATTTCTTTCAGTGCAACACCCGCATCTTCGGCCATGGAGGCTCCACTTACCACACCCGCAGTACTCATCTCCATAGATTTAACCGCCTCATTCGTATCAGCCTGAATGGTATTAACCAGTCCTTCAATCTGCTTGGTCGCATTACCTGCACGTTCTGCAAGTCGTTGCACCTCATCCGCAACTACCGCGAAACCCCGACCAGCATCACCGGCAGTCGACGCCTGAATAGCGGCGTTTAACGCCAGGATGTTAGTCTGATCTGCAATTTCAGTAATCAGCCCAACGATATCTCCAATCTCCTGTGACGATTCACCTAATCGTTTAATACGTTTTGATGTTTCCTGAATAGTCTCACGAATATTTTCCATTGAACCGATAGTGCCACGTACAACGTCCGCACCCTTCTGTGCGATTTCCACCGATTGCTGCGCAACCTTTGCCGAGTTATCCGCATCGTTCGATACCGTAGACATTGATTCCGCCATATCGGTTACCGCCGCACTCGCAGAAGCAATCTCTCGCGCCTGCTTATTAGACGCATCAGCTAGTTCTAACGCTGTATGCTGTGTTTTTTCAGTAGATTGGGATACTTCAGATGCAGTACTGTTAATTGTTGTTACCAATGTACGTAACGCATCGATAGTGAAGTTAACCGAGTCAGCAATCGCACCGGTAATTTCTTCCGTCACTGTTGCGTGTACGGTTAAATCACCATCCGCAAGATTTGCCATTTCATCAAGTAATCGAAGAATCGCACGTTGGTTACGTCGGTTATTCTCTAACGCGTTTTCCTCACGTTTACGTGCCTCTTTCAAAAGCAAGATACCACCGATAATAATTAATAATACAGCCATACCGCCGAACACAATACCGACTAATTGAATAAGGTCGAGCTCATCACCTTGTGAAATAATGCCTTCTTGAAGTGCTTCTAATGAAGCCAATAATTGCTCCGAGTTATCACCAACCAGACTCGCAGCATCTTTAACCTCAAATAATTCTGGTGATAATTCCAGAATACCCGCGATATTGTCACTCACCGCACTAATCAACATGGCCACTTCACGTAACTTGGCAATCGCCTCTTTATCGGTAACTTTATCGATACGTAAACCTTTAGAACCTTTTAATAGACCTTCGAGTACGCGTCCGAACAGTGCTGCATCTCGACCGAATCTATCAGCAGCGGCCGCAGCCGTTTCACCACCTGCTAACACCTGATTAAGATTATTTTTAATACGTTGCGATAACATCATCTGACGTGTTGCTAAATAAATCTGTCTGGGAGAAGAACTCTTTTTAATCAGCACACCCACTACTTCATCAGAATAAGTTAACATCTGAGGAATAAAACTTTCGATAACCTGATACAGCTCTCTTACTTCGGAAATAGACTGGCGACCATTCAAAATCACCTCAATATTGTTGCGATAAGCTTTCCAGTCAGCTTCAACTGTATTGAGACTCGGCATTAGACTTTCATGCAAAGCTACCGTGATTACACCACCTGAGCGGAAGTTATTCAAAATATTATCGAACTTCATTCGTGAATTACGTAAATCGTCAAATGAATCCTCATTACCTGACGAAGCACTTAATGAATATGTCGCCATCTGTTGCGAAAGTAAAAGCTCGTCAGCCGATAGCTCTACGTGACGCTGCAATGTCGCTCGCTTATCACCCACATAAACCAAACTACCCAACATAAGAATAATAAAGATCGATAGTAGTACACCGATTATTACTAACGGTTTACCAATCGCGATATTTTTTTGTTTTGCGCTCATAAGGCATCATCTCCAATCAACTTAACCCATCAATTCTATGTTGATGTAATCAGTCATCTCTAGTTTGTTCGTTATTTTTATATTTTTTGTTTAGTTACAAAGACGCATGTGCAAAGCGGTCATCCTGCGTCATTTCAATAAAATCAATTACCGGCCAATGTTCATCATCTTGCTTAAAGACTCGCTGGATAAAGGGCAATATATTTTCATGCACCTCAGGTATATTGGATGTCTCATCACTCTCTCTAAAGTGGCGCATACCAAAAACTTCTTCGACAACCAATCCCGTAAGAAAACCTTTGTAATCAATAACAATGACCCGCCCCTTTTGCCTCTGCTTTATATCTTCACCAAGCAGATAGCCTTTCATATCCATTATCGGCAACAAACTACCACGTACATTAGCAACGCCCACAATCCATGATTTAACACCCGGCACAGTTGTAAAGTTTGGCAAGTCCAGTATCTCTTTCACTTCAGACATTGGTGCAATCAATCTGGAATCTCCGATTCTAAACCCCACACCGACCCACTCATCCTCAATTCGATCAAGCGTTGGCAGTCCAGTCGCACCTTTAATAGTTCGACTTTCCAGATCCAGTAATAAATCAAAAGGGTTACTTGTATTCATTAATTATTCTTATTTATTTTATACAAAATGATACATATATCTTTTTACTGCTAACCCGACAACACCATATTGACGTGTTCAATCAAAGCCTTTTCCTGCACTGGCTTAACGATATAATCTTTTGCGCCCTGGCGCATCGCCCAAACTTTGTCAGTTTCCTGATCTTTAGTCGTAACCATGATCACCGGAATGGAAGCTGTCTCCGTATTTTTTGATATCTGACGTGTCGCCTGAAAACCATTCATACCTGGCATTACGACATCCATCAAAATTAAATCCGGCATTTCATTTTTTGCCATCTCGACACCGTCTTCACCGGATGTTGCAACCACCACTTCATGACCATTTTTAGTCAACATGGTTTGTAAAACATGCACCTCAGTCGGTGAATCATCAACTATCATTACTTTTGCCATAACTCTCGCACCACTATCTATTGTTATTATCTGAACTTAACTACCAACAGTTACTTACTTACAATTTCCATACTCATATTTCATTACCCGATCTAAGCAGAGGGACCATGTTCTTTTATGGCTCCGATCAAATCTTCCTTGGTAAATGGTTTTGTTAAATATTGGGTCGAACCCACGATTCGACCTCTAGCTCTATCAAAAATACTATCTTTACTGGATAACATAATGACAGGTGTATCTTTGAATGTTTTATTGTTTTTTATTAATGCACAGGTTTGATAACCATCAAGACGTGGCATCATGATATCGACAAAAATAATATCCGGCTTATTTTCTGCAATCTTCGATAACGCTTCAAATCCATCTACCGCAGTCACGACCTCACAGCCTTCCTTTTTTAACAGGTTTTCAGCTGTCCGCCTTATTGTTTTACTGTCATCAATGACCATTACTTTTAGGTCACTCATTATGAATACTCATCAGCCATTGCTGTACCATTTAGCAGTACTAATTAAATGCGCCAAATATCGACACCCCAATAAAAAGACTCAATAAATCACCCCAAATGAAGCCTTTCAAAAAATCTTATAAATTAAATGTAGACCACATTCCACGTATTGCCAACAATTAATAAAATCTATAAGAATATTGAACAATATTGGCTAAGATTTTGCTTGGTCTAAATTTATTGCCATTTTTTCAACAAAAATTCATCGTGACTTACTGTTAAAATCAAGCATAATCCTAACTTAACCAAACAAAACCAAAGAATGAACTACCCTGAGAAATTAGCCAGGCGGAGACACTAATGAGCATTAGAATTGGCATCGTTATGGATCCATTGCCATCCATAAATATAAAAAAAGACAGCACCTTTGCCATGATGCTGGCCGCACAAAAATCGGGCTGGGAAATCCACACGATATATCAGGCAGATTTATACACTAATAATGAACAGGCAAGAGCTTATACTCGGACCACACGTGTTGAGGATAACCCCGACCACTGGTTTGATTTCACCTCAGAGCAGGATATTGCGCTAAATACGCTCGACGTTATTTTGATGCGAAAAGACCCACCATTCGATATCGAGTACAT
>Ga0316209_1002421_pt1 | contig 15080 bp, 10 predicted proteins | sample 6monopyrite_MG_FD_204945 | JGI IMG/M metagenome (GOLD analysis project Ga0316209, IMG submission 204945) | Microbial mat bacterial communities from mineral coupon in-situ incubated in ocean water Damariscotta River, Maine, United States -... | ecosystem: Environmental > Aquatic > Marine >...
TTGTCTAACATCGCCCCCCAAAAAGGATGAGATAAAAGCTTATAAATTTTCAACGTGAATGGAACACCATTATGTATCAACCAGGATGGTTGGGTAGATTTATGCTTAACAATATCTTCCCGAGTGATATTACGTGACACATCTATCGGCAACTTAAAATAGCCACCGGATAAAAAAGTATTTTTTTCTGATAACTCGATATGATTTTTAACAAAATCAGGGTGTGGTATACAGTCACCATCGGTAAAAATTAAATAATCAGCCTCACTAGCAACAATAGCACGATTTAAAATTCGACATTTTTGAAAGCCATTGTCTTCATGCCAGATATGTTTCACTGGCAAATCAGATTCAGCCTTAAATTTATCAATAACCTGACGAGTTTCATCATTTGAACCATCATCGGCAACAATGATTTCAAAATCACTTACTGACTGCTCAGCAAAACCCCATAGTGTCTTCTCTAACCATTTGGGATGATTATATGTTGTGAAAATTACAGACGCTCTCATTATTTCACTCACTTAGCGGACACTATCATAAATATCTTCCAATAGAAGACACTGCTTTCTCACATCGAACAATTCTTCAATTCTTTTTCTGCCTCGTGCCCCATATTGCTGGCGCGCAGCAGCATCATCAATAAAAAACTCAATACTTTCAGCCAAAGCCTTTACATCTTTTTCTTTACTAAGAACACCTGTTACACCATCTGCTACTGCCTCAACCACGCCACCACTTGCAAAACTTACCACAGGTGTATTTAATGCTTGAGCTTCAAGAAACACCATCCCTAAACCTTCTGCATCACCATCATCAGCTGTAATACTTGGTGCTGCGAACACCCATGTTTTAGCCAGTCTTTCACGAACTTTCTCAGGTGATTCTTTACCCACAAACTCTACTGAGATATTGTCATACGAGGCTTTCTCTATTAGTTTCTTCTTAAGAGGGCCATCACCAACAATCGTTAACTTAAGATCTGGAAACTTATCTTTAATTAGCTTCAAGGCTTCAAGCAAATAAACCAAGCCTTTTTTTTCAACCAATCGGCCGACAAACAAAATTTCCGGAATTTCTGATTCATTCTTTACTTGTGTGAATTTTTGTACATCTATACCAATAGAATGCTGAATAATTTTATCTTCTGGACATCCATTTTTTAACGCATGCTGATAGATATAATCTGACACTGCAATAATTTTATCTACTTTACAAAAAAAATCTTTTCTACTGATATTAAAAAAATCAGGCTTTTCTTTCTTAGTAATATCATGACCATGCAAAGTAGTAATTAATGGTATATTGAGCTTGTTTTTTAAGCGCAAGGCATCCATTCCATCATTTAAGAAATGCGCATGAATCAAATTACTTTTCAGAGCATTTAAATCTGAAATCCAATTTTTGTTAGGCAAACCAAGTCTGAATTTAATTTTTTCAATCTGCGGGTAATGACTATACCCATCCAATAAGAAACAAGATGAACCACCTAATAACTTAATACCACTTTCCTGCCTTTTTAGACCACAATAATTCGCTTTATAGGATGCAAGGTACTTCCCTTGATCCGCTATAAAAGTTTCTGAATAGGGTAACAACCTCTTTCTAAATACAATTACATTTTTATGCAAAACCAGTATTCTCTAGACTATTTCTTTTTGTATATATAAAACTCAGCGAACGAGCCTGTTTTATAATCACCTTCATAAGGGTGCTTATTAGGAATAACTTCAACAAGATAAAACTCATTAATATTTGCATCCACCCAATCTGTAAATTTTCTATGTCTAACATGAACATCATTAGCGCTTTCGGTGCTATTGCTAGAATATATAATTACATATTTTGTCCCTGCATTAAAAAGCCTATTCATATAATCTTCGAACACATTATCTTCAACTAAATGATATATAACATCTAGTGATATACTCATCTCTGCAGTTTCACCATTATATTCATTTAACGAATAGAAACTCTTACCTGTGTCATCATGAAATCTATCTTTACATAGGCTAACAGCAACATCACTCACATCATAACCGGTATAATCATTGTATTTAGCAAGATACAGTTGATTGCCATCACCACTACCGAACTCTATTATAGTATTAATTTTTTCTTTTTTAACAAACGCATTAAGAACATCAGCCTTAAATTCTGCAAACACTCCATATGAACCAACGCCTGAATTTTTCCCAATCCTATATCTATCTTGCCAATATTGAGCTGAAGAATTAAATGTAAGACATGGTTTTTTTGATGAAAATAATGATTTTATATAATATGACGCTAAACGTCTAAGCGTTTTCATTCTGAAGGGTTGAATTTTTAATGCATGCAATTCAACACTAATTGCTCTTTCCATCTCACCCGCTAAACAATGGTGCTTGGCTCGAAAATCCAGCAATCGAAGCCTCAATTCAGGATGAGCGACCATGAAATTCAAGTGCTCATAGTAAAGCTTAGTATCATATTCTGCCTCTAGTGAAAACTCAAACTTCTCGCTCAACCTTTCGCCGCTGTGATAATATCGCTTATATAAAAGCTTATGCAATGGCTTGTATTTCTTACCTGATTCAATCAACTTAAGAACTAAGTCTCTATCTTCTGATACACTATAATTTTTGCTAAAGCACCCAACTTCAAGTAGATCTTCACGTCTTACACATAGTCCACAACCCGTACCTATTTTTAAGATAAAACTCATATCTTCCAAATCATTACTAGATATATAAAAAGACTTTATTTCACTCGCTGCCCCATTCTCTTTTTCAAGAATTTTTTCAACACCACACCAAGTGAATGAAATACCTGATTGTTTTTCATCAGACATAAACTCCACCATTTCAGCAAGCATATCCTGTTTTATTTCATCATCATCATCTACAAACAGGATTAATTCGCTACTAGCAGAATGTATACCCTTGTTTCTAGCCGCTGACACGCCAGGAACTGGCTGATGAAGATATTTAAAGCGCATATTCTGGTATTGCTCAACCAATTGCTTTATTCTGGTATCGCTGCCTTCATTATCGACAACCAAGACCTCAAAGTACTCATAAGATTGACAGTTGATACTATCAAGACATCTCTTCAAAAGCTTTGGTCGTTTATAGGTAGGTACAATGACTGTAATTTTTGTTTTCATGTATGCGTTACAAATTGGCAGCACAATCGCTATCTGGTTTAGATTTTAAATTTGACACAAAAACAGCTACAGCAATAGTATAAAATATTATTGTTGCCTTTCCTTCTAGTGGCACGTCAGACAAACTAAATATCATATACGCTAGGCTAATCACAGCGATCATTACTATAGGCTCATCGTCATTCTCTTGCCACCTTGATTTAGCCAAGTAAAAGGGGAGTACGAGCATTGCAAACAATAGAATAAACCCTATAAATCCCTTTGTAGATAATGCAGAAATATATTGATTATGTGGATGATAAAACCAGTATGCAGATTCATTAACACCATATCGCTTAGCATTTTCCTTTGCCGCCTGATCGTACCCTCCTACTCCAACACCTAGCACAGGGTTTTCTAAAAATATCTGCCAACCAGCTTTCCACATTTCAAAACGCGTCCCAATCGAGGAACTCCTCGAACTATCATTAATATGTTCAGCTGTCTGGTATCTTTCAATATTTGTAAATGTAGTATTTAATTTTTGTTGCACAATCGGGTGCTGCGTCAGGACAATAACCAAGCCTGTTATAGCAACAAATAATATCAACTTTATATTCACTGGTACTTTTCTAAAGAAAACAAAGCTTACCAAAGCAAGTAACACTGGCATCGCAGCCCACACACCTCTGGATTGTGACCAAATCACAACAACCACTCCAAGTACAAATCCACAAAATGATAATACCTTAATCCATAACTCATCACGCGTAAAAGACACTACAAGCAAGTAAATGGCTTCACACAACATTATGGAACCAAACAATATTGGATGCATTCCACCCCGAGCTCTTTGCCCTTCAATCAATGTATCTTGATGGCCTACATACGCTGCCAGCAAAACACTGACTACCACACTGCTCCACAACAAATAAAACGGAATTTTCACATGCCTAAACAGTAAATAAAGCGGCGGTATAAAAAGTATAAAAAACTGCCTGTTCCATACGAAATTACTACCTCTACCCGGACTATCGTTGAGATAAAAAGTGAATAGTGTCCAAATGAAGTTAACTGCAATCACTACAAAGAAAAGTTTTATGATGGGGTCTAGCTGTTTTAAATCGCGGAAATTCTTAATAAAAAAAATAAGTGACAAAAATGCCAGCAGGTAAAATGCTTTTTTACCTATCTCTGTATATGCAGGCAAACAAATTAGGACAATCGCTAACAATAAACCTGTCACATAGTTAAGCGAGTTTTTTCTGATATTATCAAAAATCCACATTATTTTTTCAAATGATACTCAGCACCACAATAAGGACATTTACCTTCATTGTTTTTATCCAACGCAATAAACACCTGTGGATGTGAATTCCATAAACTACTGCCTGGCATAGGGCAATGAACTGGTAAATCGTCTTCTGTTACTTCGTAATTATTTTTTGTATTTGGCTTACTTAAAGACGCATCGCCCACTGATGTATTTACTTTCATCTGATCCCCACAATTAAATTATCGATAATCTGCCTAAGAAATAGTAGTTAACCAGTTCTTATCTACTGTTTGCCTGCCATGAACTACGTCGAAATAAAGTGTCTGTAATTTTTCTGTAACTGGACCACGTGTGCCTGTGCCAATCGCTCTATTATCTACTTCACGAATCGGCGTTACTTCAGCCGCTGTTCCGGTGAAGAATGCCTCATCTGCAATGTACACTTCATCACGGGTGATACGCTTTTCTATAATTTCTATGCCCAGCTGTTTACAAAATGTGAATATAGTATTACGTGTAATACCATTAAGCGCTGATGTTAAGTCCGGTGTATAAATAACACCATTTTTAACAATGAAAATATTCTCACCGCTGCCTTCCGCAACATAACCTTCGTTATCTAGCAGCATGGCTTCATCATAACCATCACTAATGGCTTCCTGTAACGCCAGCATTGAATTTATATAGTGACCATTTGCCTTAGCCTTGGTCATGCTGATATTTACGTGGTGACGAGTGTAAGATGATGTATGAATTCGCAAACCATTCTTTAGATTATCTTCACCTAAGTACGCACCCCATTCCCATGCGGCAACCATAACATGGGTTTTGAGATTATCCGCACGCAAGCCCATACCTTCAGATCCATAAAAACACATAGGTCGTAAGTAAGCCGACTCTAAATTATTTTCACGTACAACTAATTTTTGAGCTTCGTTTATTTCATCTTTACTAAACGGCATATCCATTCTCATGATATGTGCCGAATCAAACAAACGATCAGTGTGTTCTTGTAACCTGAAAATAGCCGTACCCTGCTCAGCCTTGTACGCACGTACGCCCTCAAACACACCCATACCATAATGTAGTGTGTGTGTTAAAACGTGTACCTTAGCCTCGCGCCAGGGAACAAGTTTCCCATCCATCCAAATTACGCCATCGCGATCTGCCATGGTTTGCATACTTCATACTCCTAAACTTTTAGTGCCTGGCACTTTAAATATATTCTTTGTATAAATGCGAGCCTTAAGGCTCCGCATTTTCATTAGCGACATACTTCTGCAGTACGTCCTGCCAAATTATTTTTACCTGTTGTCTAACATCAGCTATTAAGGATTCATCTACCTGGGACGAAAGTTCCTGTAATGCCAGCTGATGACCAAGCTCGCGATACCTGCGATTTGCCTGATACAACTTCTCTGCCTGACTAGTAGTCAGTAATTTACACTCTGCCAGTTCCATCAGCATTTTTCGCGTCGCGGTAGTTTTTATCAGCGACTCATTCTCAGCGGCACACAGCAATACGCCAAACTGAGCAATAAATTCAATATCAACTAAGCCACCGGCGTCCTGCTTAATGTGAAACTTACCTGACCCTGGTTTACTACCCAAAGAATCACGCATTTTTTGCCGCATTTCGGTCACTTCAGCAGCAAGCGTAGACTTATCTCTACCAAGCTTTAATATCGAAGCACGAATTCTATCAAATTCTGTCTTTAAATGTGTGCCCGAGGACACCATTCGAGCACGAATTAATGCCTGATGCTCCCAGGTCCATGCTTTTTCATGTTGATATTTATCATAAGCTTGCGTACTACTCACCAACATCCCCGCATTACCATCAGGGCGCAGGCGCATATCTATTTCATACAGGCGTCCATTTGCAGTCTGTACGCCTAACAAATGAATAATTCGCTGCGCTAGCCTGGCAAAAAAGGTCGGATTATCTAAACTTCGCTCACCATCCGATTGCTGCTCTGAGCCAGAGCTATCATGTAGAAACACCAGATCCAGATCTGAGCCATAACCTAACTCTCTACCACCCATTTTGCCGTATGCCACAATCCCCATAGACGGGTGATGCTCAATCCCATCGATTATACAAATTGGCTTGCCATGTTTGGCTAGCATCCAGCTCCAGGCTGAATCCATCACTTTATCTAGCAGCACTTCGGCAATATTACTTAATTGCTCACTTACCTCAAACACGTCCAATACACCGGCAACTTCCATTGCGGCAATTTTAAGCACCTGCATTTGTTTAAATTGTCGTAACCGCTCAATCTGTTGTTCTTCATCATGCAGAACCTGTCGCAGCAAATCATCGAGTTCTTGCCTGAGTTTTAATCGACCAGGAATTTGGTAAAGATTACGCGGATCCAGAAGCTCATCGAGCAACACTGGATAGCGACTTAATAAACTGGCAATCCATGGACTTGCAGCACACAATTTTACCAACTGATGCAATGCCTGCGGATACTCATTTAACAAAGACAAATAAACACTACGTCGTAATATAGCCTGCAATAAATTCAGTAAGCGCTTAAACACTTCCGCGGGGTGTTCTAAATCCTGTAATAATTCCAACAATGCGGGCATTAATATATCAAGCCGCTGACGCCCTGTTGATGTCATTGATTTTAATTGGGATGAATTTTTAAACTGGCATAACTGATGATAGACATCAGCAGCTTCGCGCATACCTTTTTCTATAAGCTGGTTTACCGCAGCATCTTCATCTTGTTCATGCAGCCATAAATCATCAACGGCACTGTCTATTTCATCACAGTTCTCACCATCGCCTTCTTCATGTAGAAGCTGAGAAAAAGAGGCATGCACTTCAGCTCGGTGTTTATCGCAGTCACTCAATAAACTATTCCAGTCTGTATATCCCATTCCTAGAGCCATACTTAATTGACGTTCTTCTATATCAGGCAATAAATGTGTTTGTTCATCCGCATACATCTGCAAACGATTTTCTAGTCGACGTAAAAAATCATAACTATTTGTTAACGATGTTGATTCATCACTGCTCAGATAGGATTTTTCTGCAAGCAATTTAAGCACATCCAAAATACCGCGAATTTGTAATTCTGGCTCACCACCACCGCGAATCAATTGAAATGTTTGTCCAACAAATTCAATTTCTCGAATGCCACCCAAACCCAATTTAATATTATGTAAATTGCCTTTACGGCGAATTTCATTATCAATCATCGCTTTCATTTCGCGAATCGATTGAAACGCACCAAAATCAAGATACCGCCTATATATAAAGGGTTTAAGCATTTTCATCAATGCTCGCCCCTGATTCCTGTCACCACCTATAACGCGCGCCTTAATCATTGCATAGCGCTCCCAATCTCTACCCTGAGTTTGGTAATAATGTTCCATACCAGCATGACTCATAACTAGCGGCCCACTATCGCCATACGGTCTAAGCCGCATATCAACTCTAAAGACAAAGCCATCGGCAGTTACATCATTTAATGCTTTAATAAATCGCTGACCCAGACGCGTGAAAAACTGACTACTCGCCATTGCGCGCGCACCATTAGTTTCACCTTCTTCAGGAAAACAGAAAATTAAATCTATATCAGAAGAGAAATTTAATTCGTGGCCACCAAGTTTACCCATTCCCAATACAATCATGCGCTGAGGATTTCCCGAAGCATCGCATGGCTCACCTATTAGTTTGCACTGCTCCTGATATAAAAGTTCCAGAGTCGTATCTACACAAACTTCAGCGAGATCGGTTAGATTAGCCAAGGTTTCTTTGGTATCAGATAGACCAGCTAAGTCTCGCCATAAAATACGCAACATTTGTTGCTGACGAAACAATCTCAGCTGACGCATTAATAGTTGATCATTAACTTTATCATCAGTTAATAAACTAAAGCGTTGTTGTAGTAGCTGTTGGTAATTTTCGAAAGTATAGGTTTGATGAAAGCCATCGGCTGAAATTAACTCAAACCACAACTCAGGATGACGCACCATGATTGATGCTGCAAATTCACTGCATGCCCATATTTTACCGAGTAAAGAAAACTCGACACCTTCTTTAGGATCACGCTGTATAGAAAGACATGATTCTTCCCATAACTGCCAATGGCGATTGACTCGTTCGTGTAGTAAGGAGGGTAAATGATCGGTTAGATTTTTTTGTATTGTCACGATAAAAATTCTTAGTTATTAAACGCCACTAGAAAAAGTCACAAACAAATAACCTTAAGAGAATATAACCGTTAACGAATTTTCCGTGTACGGCCTAGCAATTCATAAGCACGCTTTATATCTAGAATCAAATCCTGCGCCTCTAACATTTCAACTTCACTAACATTTCGAGCGATCAGTTTATCTGGGTGATACTGACTCATCATACGTCGATATGCCTGCTTAATTTCCTGTGGGCTAGATCTACGATCTATGTTCAACATAGCATATGCCTCAGCTAAACTTAAAGGCTTATTGGAACAATGATTAACGGGTTGGCGATTCGCCTTTTTTTCTGCACGTATACGTCTATCTATACGTGTGAAAATCACATCGGTAATAGACAAGCGCTTACACATTCTCTGCAATAATTTCAGCTCACGCTCATTCATACCGGAATCGGCATAGGCCATCTGTAACTGCATCTCAATGAAAATTTGTAACACACTTACACGGTGCTGACACTGTCGATAAAAGCGCTGCAACAAAGCATCTAATGCAAAGTCACTATTCTTGCCTTCATTAAATAAGCGAATCGCCAACTGCTTTTGCTGGGAATCTAACTTAAGGTGATCCATTAGCTGAGACGCTAACTCTACTTCGGTATTTTTAATCTGTCCGTCACACTTTGCCAAATGCCCCATTGCAGCAAATGTCGCAATAAAAAATGCAATTTGAACAGGCCCATCAGAGCCCATCTCATCTAGCTTATGGTGATAATCTTGCCACCAACCTTCTATAGGGTCTTTGAAAAAACGCTCAGAAAAAGCATCTGGACTAAAGGAGCGAAATGTTTGGGTTACAACATCGGCTAAGCGAGGCAAGGGATAAATCCTATTATTTAATCATTTAATGATTTAAACCATAGCTCATAAAAACAAAAAACTCAATAAAAATATAGGATTAGCGCATCTAGCTAATAAACTACAACAGATAGGTCACCTAAAAAAGCTCGATATCATCATCTGCCTGACTGCTTACCTGTTGCATTTTAGCTATCACTTGCTCAATCCCTTCCCCTGCTAAAATAGCGTCAAACAAATCGCGCTCATTTGCCATGGTATAGCGGCTACGAATAGTCTCCTGCAGTGCACGCCATTCAAGTGGTGAATACAGACGGGATGGATCGCAAACCAGGTCACCCAGCTTACTAAGGCTATTCACCACATGATCTAATCGCTGAACCAAGGTGTCATAAAACTGGAAGGCTATAATGGCCTGCTGCATTTTTTGCGTAACCAAATCGCAGTTACTATTAATTACTGCCTGATCCTCTGCTGCTACATTATATTTTTCAAAGATATCGGCTGTGCTTAGCTCTATCGCCTTAATACTACCCGCCATATTGGTAAAGGAATCTGTCAGTGTGTTCACTGAATTACCACCTTCACTCAATGAAAACTCTACTTGTGCTGCCGCCAATTTCAACATCAACACCGTTTCTTTTACCTGACTCCAATCCAGGTCAGGTTTCTTGGCCGTTGAGCTAATGGGATTATTTGTATCAGACATGCGCTGCTAATCTCTCTTTTATTTTTTTGATCAATATTAGTATGACAAAGACCACACTAATAGGTGTAGATTATGATAAGTGTAGCGCAAACAATACAAATTGATTTACGCTTGAACTAAATTCTAAAAAAGAAGTGTTAGAGCTTATTTTTCTGGACGGATTTTAGATGCCGCTAAACGCGCTCGACCACGCGCTTCATCGATAGAATTGCCACTCGATACTGCCACACCCATGCGGCGCTTTATAAATGATTCTGGTTTACCAAATAAACGAACTTCGGTAGCAGGTACACGCAAGGCATCTTCAACACCATTAAAGCCAATACCCGTCTCATCCATGCCTCCATAAATCACCGCACTAGCACCTTCACAGCGTAAGCTTGCATCCACTGGCAAGCCTAAAATAGCCCGTGCATGCAAGGCAAATTCAGACTGCCATTGAGTTATCAGTGTTACCAGGCCTGTATCATGAGGCCGAGGACTTACCTCGCTAAAGAAAACATCGTCTCCTTTAATAAATAACTCCACACCAAAAATACCCCGGCCACCTAATGCTTTGGTGACTGCGTTTGCAATTTCACGTGATTTTTCCAAAGCAGCTTCGGTCATTGGCTGTGGCTGCCAACTTTCAACATAATCACCATCTTTTTGAATATGCCCAACCGGTGCGCAATAGTGCGTCTCTATTTCACCATCTGCACTTAGTGCACGCACCGTCAGCTGTGTTATTTCATAATCAAACTCAATAACGCCCTCAACAATCACTCGTCCGTGATTTACACGCCCGCCATCCATTGCATATTGCCAGGCGGCTTCCACATCATTAACAGATTCAAGACGTGATTGCCCCTTGCCCGATGAAGACATGACAGGTTTAATAATGCAGGGAAAACCAATTAATTTAGCGGACTTTTTAAGCTCTTCTAAGTTATCTGCAAAGGCGTATTCAGAGGTCGGTATTCTTAGGTCTTCAGCTGCAAGACGGCGGATGCCCTCGCGATTCATTGTAAGTTGAGTGGCTCGCGCTGTTGGAATAACTTCAGCCAGCCCCTCTTCTTCAATCTCCGCCAGCATATCCGTCGCAATGGCTTCGATTTCAGGCACGATAAAATGTGGCCTTTCCTTTTGCACCAATGACTTTAAAGCAGCCGCATCTGTCATATCAAGCACATGCGCCCGATGCGCAACTTGATGACCTGGTGCATTTTCATATCGATCTACCGCTATGACTTCTACCCCTAAACGCTGTAAAGCAATGATCACTTCTTTTCCTAGCTCGCCTGAGCCAAGCAACATAACTTTAATAGCGGATGGTGAAAGCGGCGTTCCGATTTTCATTTTATGACCTTAGTTAGTTATTTATCCAACTGAGAAATATCACGCACTGCACCACGTGAAGCACTGGTTGTTAATGCAGCATATGCTTTTAATGCCTGAGACACTACACGTGTACGCACTTCCAATGGTTTCCAGGCATCACTACCTTTTGCATCCATCGCCACGCGACGTTGCGCCAACTCATCATCTGTAATAGCTAAGTTAATAATTCTATTTGGAATATCAATTTCGATTGTGTCACCTTCTTCAACCAGGCCAATCGCACCACCTTCAGCAGCCTCCGGTGAAGCATGACCAATTGATAAGCCTGATGTACCACCAGAGAAGCGGCCATCCGTTAATAAGGCACAGGCTTTACCCAAACCTTTCGATTTCAGATACGATGTTGGATACAACATTTCCTGCATGCCCGGGCCACCTTTAGGTCCCTCATAACGAATAATAACAACATCACCTGCAATCACCTTATCATCCAAAATCGCGGCTACCGCAGAATCCTGTGATTCAAAAATACGTGCACGACCTGTGAATGTTAAATTGTCATCATCAACACCTGCGGTTTTAACGATGCAACCCAACTCTGCAATATTGCCAAACAAGACCGCCAGGCCACCATCCAGTGAATAGGCATTTTCTAAATTTCGAATACAGCCATCTGCACGATCAATATCTAGTGACCAAACTTTTTCCTGAGAAAAGGCCTGTTGTGTTGGCACATTGCCTGGTGCAGCAGAATACATTTTCGATGCATCTTCATTCTTACTTACTGCGATATCCCATTTTTCTAAGCCTTTTGCCATGCTTTCACTGTGCACTGTTGCTAAGCCCGTGTGCAATAAACCAGCACGATCCAATTCACCTAAAATACCCATTACACCACCGGCGCGATGCACGTCTTCCATATGATATTTTTGTGTCGATGGCGCTACTTTACATAGGTTAGGCACTTTACGAGATAAACGATCAATATCGTCCATGGTGAAATCAATTTCGCCTTCTTGTGCCGCGGCTAACAAATGTAAAACTGTATTGGTTGACCCCCCCATAGCAATATCTAAACTCATCGCATTTTCAAAGGCTTCAAAACTAGCAATTGAACGCGGCAATACAGCGTAGTTATCATTTTCATAATGATCACGTGCCAGAGAAACGATACGCCGGCCGGCCTCTAAAAATAATTCTTCACGGTAAGCATGTGTCGCCAGCAATGAACCATTGCCCGGCAAAGACAAACCTAATGCCTCGGTTAAACAGTTCATCGAATTTGCAGTGAACATACCTGAGCATGAACCACAGGTTGGACAAGCCGAGCGTTCAACCTGCATCACATCTTCATCGCTTTCATTAGGGTCTGCAGCCATTACCATGGCGTCAACTAAATCCAGCTTTACTTCGATACCATCAATTTTCGTTTTGCCCGACTCCATTGGACCACCGGAAACAAAAATAACCGGGATATTTAAGCGCATAGACGCCATCAACATGCCCGGTGTAATTTTGTCGCAGTTAGAGATACAAACAATTGCATCTGCACAATGCGCGTTAACCATGTACTCAACTGAATCGGCTATGACTTCACGTGAAGGCAATGAATACAACATGCCATCATGCCCCATCGCAATGCCATCATCGACAGCAATGGTATTAAACTCTTTAGCAATACCGCCGGCCTTTTCTACTTCTCGTGCAACTAACTGTCCCATGTCTTTCAAATGAACATGGCCTGGTACAAATTGCGTAAAGGAGTTGGCTATTGCAATAATAGGCTTTTCAAAATCACCATCTTGCATACCAGTGGCGCGCCACAAAGCACGAGCACCCGCCATATTGCGGCCGTGGGTAGATGTTCTAGAACGATAAACTGGCATGTTGGCTAACCTCAAATATTACAAATTCTTTAAGGTCGATATTGTAGAGGAAGTTGGGCTATCTCGTAAGACAAATCGCAACTAAAAAAAGCCGCCATGCAAGGCAACTTGCATGGCGGCCCAGGAGAAATAACTATACTTTTATGCGGGATACTACGTGTTTTAACTCTTCAGCTATATTGCGTAAATCTTCACTAGACTGTGCCGTAGACGCAACACTCTCAGCCGTCGTTTCAGAAGCCTGGCTAATATTAACAACATTGCGATTCACTTCTTCTGCTACTGCATTTTGTTCTTCCGCAGCACTGGCAATTAGCGTATTCATGTCATTAATATTGGCGACTGAAGTTGTAATAGAGGTCAGCACTTCACCCGCTTTGGCCGCTGTATCACGCGTAACATCCGCCTGTGAACGACTCTGATTCATTGCTTCTACCGCTTCCTGTGAGCCAGACTGTAAACGCTCAATCATTTTCTGAATTTCTTCTGTAGAGGTTTGTGTGCGCTGCGCCAACACTCGTACTTCATCGGCTACTACGGCAAAACCACGACCTTGTTCACCCGCACGCGCCGCCTCTATTGCAGCATTTAATGCCAAGAGGTTAGTTTGTTCCGCAATACTGCGAATAACATCCAGTACCGAGCCAATTTCAACCGAGTCACTTTCCAGGTTATGAATAACATCTGATGCCTGCTCGACCTTTTGCACCAAAGAACCAATAGCACGAATGGCATCATTCACCACGCCCTGTCCTGTACTAACTTCCGTATTTGCCTGACCCGCAGAATCCGCAGCTAATTGTGCATTTTGCGCAACCTCATGTACCGTTGCGGTCATTTCATTCATTGCAGTTGCAACCTGATCCGTTTCTTGTCGCTGCCCCATCATCGCCTGATTGGCTTGATCAGAAACATGTGACATTTCTTCAGCCGAGGTAGAAAGGGTATAAACCGACTGATTAATTCGCTGAACCATATCATTTATATCGCCCTGCATTCTTTCTGCTGACGATGCTATCTGACCGATTTCATCACTAGAACTAACTGCAATAGCACTGCTGAAATCACCATCAGCCATGCGGTTAAAGTCACGCACCAATGTTTGAGCTGGATTAATAATATTTTGCTGAATCATCCACAAGAATAAAACTAATGACACTGTTACAGACACCACCAGTAATATAATTGTTAATTTCAAACCATTAGCAGCGTGTTCATCCGCAGTTTCAATCAATTCTTTTACTCTGTCACTAATTTTAACCTGAAGCTCAAGCAAAATTTTCCCTGCTTCCCTATCAACACCAGATACCGCTTTATCAGCTGCTGCAATATTAAAATCCGTATTCATAAATACATCAAAACCATTTTGGTATTTGGGCAATAGCGCTTTATGCACGGTTTTAAATTTAAGTAAAATGGCTTCTATATCATCACTATGAATATCATTTAGCAAATTATCGACATCTGTTTGTACTGACTTATGTTGTTTGTTAAATTTATTCCAGTATTTTTCACGCTGCTGATCATCTGCCCCACGAATCAGTACATTTTTCCATTCCTGTACCATTGTTTTAAAGTCAGAAGTGGTATTGAGAAACTCAGTTTGCACTGTTGTTTCATGGTGCATAACCTCAGACATTTCATTCTGCACCTGCCAGGCACTATAAAAGCCAAAGATAGCCGCCCCAAGAATGAGAGAAGTACCTAAACCTGTAACCATTAAGAGTTTGTTACGTACGCTATTGCA
>Ga0316209_1002422_pt1 | contig 15075 bp, 13 predicted proteins | sample 6monopyrite_MG_FD_204945 | JGI IMG/M metagenome (GOLD analysis project Ga0316209, IMG submission 204945) | Microbial mat bacterial communities from mineral coupon in-situ incubated in ocean water Damariscotta River, Maine, United States -... | ecosystem: Environmental > Aquatic > Marine >...
GGATGATGGCAGTAGAAAGATCAAACCTGCTTATGATGCACTTGATGGTATGTTTGATTATTATACGATTCGTTGTGTGCAGGCTGCAGTTATTCCAGAGTAATAACAGAGCAAAAGTCTCTTTCCATCAGAAGCAGACCTTGGCCGATTTTTCAGGTATTGAAAATTTGTGGAAAAGCGGACATTGGACGTTTAAGCTAACTCGGCGACGCATCTTTTTACGTGGCATCCAGCCCATGGATTTTTGTAAGCGCGCTTCAGCAGTTTGGTATACAACTTTAGAATATCTACAAACAAATATCAAATTCGTAACCATTTTAGTGTATCTCACCATCAATAACTAATGATTTATCTGACATAAACTTTAAGCAGTAATGACGTTTTCAATCACCCACTGTTGGGCTGGCACCAGGGTTGGCAGAACTAACGCGGGTATCATTATCAACCGGTTTGGTGGCCTCACCGTCTGCTGACATCTCTTCAAACCAGTAATCATGATGAGATTTTGCCCAGTTTTCATCGACATAACCCGTTGTCATACTATCCAGCGTTCCCTCGACGCCGATGGTACCAAGATAGATATGGCCGAATGAAATTGAAATTAGAATCAATGCTGAAATGCCATGAATCACGTGCGACAGTGCCATGATCTCCCTGCCCTGCCCGAATAATGGAAAGTCAAGAATCAGGCCGGTGATACTAATTGAAAAACCAAAGATCATAACTAACCAGAACCAGGTCTTTTCGCCGGCATTAAAACGTCCGGCACTGACATGGCCACCGAACATCCCGCCACCTTTTGCCATCCATTTAAGATCGATAAGTGCAAAAAAATTGTCTTTCACAAACAATATAAGCATCGAGAGTATAGCCAGTAGGAACAACGGCCCAATCAGGTTATGTATTTCTATGCATGCGGATGCGGTAACTGAAAAACCTTCGGCACCCAGCAAAGGTATAAGCACGAACCGGCCATATAACAGGATCAGCCCGGTGATACCAAGTAGCCAGAAAATACCGACAGTAAACCAGTGGGCAGTACGCTGATTCAGGGTGAACCGGAGAATCTGTTTCCCTGAACGTCCACCCGGCAAACGTGTTTTACCTTGAACAAGATAAAACAATACGATGGCGCTGATGACGGCTGCCATGAAATAGGCACCGTAGGGTATCAATTGTTCCATCCTGAAACGACGCCAGTCTTCACCTTTATTGTTTATCAATACTCCGCTGTCAACACTCTTTACCTGGCTGGAACCTTCCGTCACGGCATTACGTTGGCGCACATCGTTCCATAAATCGATTGCCGGATTTGGCAAGGCAACCACCTTGCTGGATTCAGCCTTATCGGCGTAGGCATCAACCGCATAAGGAAATAACGGTGCGGTAAGCACAAGCAGTAGAGACACAACGCAATAATAAAACGCTTTGCGCATTCGACCTGGTTTTTTATTTGTTACAGTTGCCATCTTAATTCCGCCATTAATTTGAAACCTGCGGGCAGCATCAGCCCCTCGACCAGGCTGCCAAAGAAACCTGGCGACATCTTTAAAGCGCCTTAACTCTTTATGCCGGCTTTTTTATATTGCACGCCCCAGTTGAGAACACTTGCTCCACGATTAACAACACGTTTACGATAGATGTCCGACAACACATCAGCATCACCTGCAAGCAAAGCTTTGGTCGAGCACATTTCTGCACACAAGGGCAGCTTGCCTTCTGCTAATCGATTAGAACCATATTTGGTAAATTCTTCACTGCTGTGTGTCTCTTCCGGACCACCAGCACAGAATGTGCACTTATCCATCTTGCCGCGTGAACCAAACGCTGTGTTACTCGGAAACTGCGGTGCACCGAAAGGACAGGCATATAAACAGTATCCGCAACCGATGCATATATCTTTATCGTGCAGTACCAGGCCATCATCTGTCGTATAAAAAACATCAACCGGACAGACTGCCGCACAGGGAGCATCGGAGCAATGCATACAGGCAACAGATAACGAACGTTCTCCAGGTTCGCCGTCTTTGATCGTGACCACACGTCGTCGATTAACGCCCCAGGGTACGTCGTTTTCATTCTTGCAGGCCGTTATACAGCCATTACATTCGATACAACGTTCTGCATCACAATAAAATTTCATTCGTGCCATTGCTATCTCCTATTAATTAAGCTTTAGTAATACGGCACAGGCTGCATTTTGTTTCCTGCATCTGTGTCACTGAGTCATAACCATAAGTCATAGCCGTATTAGCAGCCTCACCTAAAATTATCGGGTCTGCTCCCTCAGGGTATTTAGATCGCAGATCTTTGCCTTCCAGGTGACCACCGAAATGGAATGGCACAAAGGCAACGCCTGCAGCCACTCGTCGCGTTACCTGCGCCTTAACTTTTATCCTGGCACCTTCGGCACCTTCCACCCAGACATCTTCTCCATCTTTGATACTGGCGTTATTCGCGTCTCTGGGATGTATCTCTACAAACATATGCTGCTGTAATTCTGCCAGCCATGGATTCGAGCGTGTTTCATCACCGCCACCCTCGTATTCCACTAACCGCCCGGAGGTCAGGATAATCGGGTAATCCTTGGCAAAGTCCTTCGCCTGGATTGATTCATAACGTGTAGGTAAGCGCCAGAATGACTTACGATCTTCATAGGTTGGGTATTTTTCGACCAGATCTCGGCGACTGGTATAAAGAGGCTCACGATGAATGGGTACCGGATCCGGGAACGTCCAGACGATGGCTCTGGCTTTTGCATTACCAAATGGTGAGCAGCCATGTTTAATAGCCACGCGTTGGATGCCGCCTGATAGATCCGTTTTCCAGTTTTTACCTTGCGCTGCCTTCTTCTCTTCAGCTGTCAGGTCATTCCACCAGCCCAGTTTGTTCAACAGCTTTTCACTAAATTCAGGATAACCGTCTTTGATATCTGAGCCTTTGCCATAGGAACCCTCGGCAAGCAGATTGACACCATTGCGTTCAACCCCGAATCGGGCACGGAATGTCAGTCCGCCGTCAGCGACATTCTTACTCGTGTCGTACAGATTGGGCGTGCCCGGATGATTCATCTCAGGTGTGCCCCAACAAGGCCAGGGTAGACCATAATAGTCTCCATCACAGGCCCCGCCTTCAGCTTTCAGTGAAGTAAAATCGAAGGTCGACCAGTTTTTTTGATGCTTCTTGAGACGTTCCGGACTTTGACCGGTATAACCGATAGTCCACATGCCGCGGTTGAACTCTCGTGTGATATCTTCAACCAGAGGCTCATCATTTTTGACTTCGATATGTTTGGTGAACTGCTCAGCAAAACCAAGCTTCTTCGCCAGTTTGTACATGATTGTGTGGTCGGGCAACGATTCGAATAAAGGATCAATGATTTTGTCACGCCACTGGAACGAACGGTTTGATGCTGTTACTGAACCATAGGTTTCGAACTGAGTTGCTGCGGGTAACAGATAAACGCCGTCTTTACGGTCATGCATTACTGCTGAAACGGTTGGATAAGGATCCACGATGACTAACATATCGAGTTTCTCCATCGCCTTCTTCATCTCAAGGCCTCGGGTCTGACTGTTAGGCGCGTGGCCCCAGAACACCATGGCGCGTACATTATCCTTCTGCGCGATATTTGCCTTGTCCTCGAGCACACCGTCTATCCATCTCGATACCGGTATACCTTTGGTATTCATCACAGGAACGTCTTTGCCCTTGCTCTGCTCATAACTGCCCTGATCAAAGCGGCCCTTCACCCACTCAATATCCAGATCCCAGACACCGGCCCAGTGTTTCCAGGAACCGGGTTTTAGTCCGTAATAACCGGGTAAGGTATTGGCCAGGACACCCAGGTCTGTTGCTCCCTGGACATTGTCATGGCCACGGAAAATATTTGTGCCGCCGCCAGAAACACCGACGTTTCCTAAAGCCAGCTGGAACACACAGTATGCGCGTGTGTTGTTATTACCAATCGTATGCTGTGTACCACCCATGCACCAGATAAAGGTACCTGGACGATGCTCAGACATAGTTTTAGCCGCAGCATACACTTCTTCTTCAGCTACGCCGGTAACACGTTCGACTTCATCAGGCGTCCATTTTTCGACTTCTTTTCTGATCTCGTCCATGCCATAAACGCGTTGTTTAATATATTGTTTATCTTCCCAGCCATTTTTAAAGATGTGATAGAGCATGCCCCAGATAATCGGCACATCACTGCCGGGGCGGATGCGCATATACTGGCTGGCATGTGTTGCGGTTCGGGTAAAACGAGGATCGATGACGATCAGTGGTGCATTATTCTCCTCTTTTGCTTTAAAAATATGCAACAACGAAACCGGGTGTGCTTCTGCAGGATTGCCACCGATAATCAATATGGCTTTGGATTTCTGGATATCATTCATGGAGTTAGTCATGGCGCCATAACCCCAGGTATTCGCTACCCCGGCGACTGTCGTTGAATGACAGATACGCGCCTGGTGATCGACATTATTAGTGCCCCACATGGCAGCCATCTTTCTGAACATATAAGCCTGTTCATTACTGTGTTTGGCCGAACCCAGAAGATAAACAGAATCCGGTCCTGACTGTTCGCGGATCTCCAGCATCTTGTCGCCGATCTCGTTTATCGCCTGCTCCCAGGAGACTTTTTTCCATTTTCCGTTTACCAGTTTAGTCGGATATTTCAGACGACGTTCACCGTGGCCATGCTCACGTACCGATGCACCTTTTGCACAGTGCGCGCCTTTACTGATGGGATGATCAAACGCAGGTTCCTGACCTGTCCAGACACCATTTTGAACTTCAGCGATTACGCCACAACCAACGGAACAATGTGTACAGACAGATTTAACTTTTTTTATGGTACCGTTCGTTGCTATCGCATCGCTTGCTTTAGCATTTTTCATCATCGCTGGACTGAACATCGTGGTCAGTGCTGCACCGCCTGCTACCAGGCTGGAATTGTGTAGGAATTCACGACGGTTCATACTGTTAGCACTCAAATGAGCAGACAAACCATTCTTTATCTGAGTTTCTTCATCAGTATCTGCTGCCATAACCTGATCTGACTTTTTGATTAGCTTCATAACTCTATCCTCTGCCGATGGTTGCGATCAGATTGCTGCGCTTTTGTAATAATCTGCAATATGTTTAGTCAGTCGGTAGCCTTCTTTTTTATCCGGCTCTATCGCAACCTCGGTCTCAGTAGCACTGGCGACCGAGCCTGCCGTTGCTACTGTAGCGGCAACACCAGTAGCAGCGACTAGCGAGCCTCGTAAAAAATCACGACGCTTTATATCCGGGTCTTGTGTATCCAGATCTTGCGAACTTAGGCCTTGTTCCTTCTTACTCATAACAATTACCCTCTAATAATTTAATTTACTCTGTGTTAACTATTGCTTATGACTATTTCTTAGCGTTACATCTACTAACTACGTCTGCTAAGCGACATGGCGTTACACACTTCGTTACACACTCATCGACAGGTATTTTTTTTCAAAATCAAAAAATGCCTGTCCGAATCTTGCAACCGAACGATAAAACACCGCTGTTTTTGCTTTACTTAAATCACTGTAAAACTGCCCGAGCCAGGATGAGACATGCACATCAAAAAATATTTTTTGCTGGTCTAGCTCTCGGCCCTGGTTTATCAACATGGCCATCACTTCGCACAATGCGGCGACATGGTCTTCCGGCTCGCAGGTGTCGTCATTTCGTGCATACCCCATTTTTGACAGGTCCTCGCGTAACACACCGAGTGGTTTCTCCATAAGAAACCCCGTCTGATACCATGAGCCGTAGGGCACTAATTCACCACGACCCAGTCCGATGAATAGCGCATGGTATTCATCATCGAGTTGATTGACAGTGGCAGCACGTGCAGAAAGACCGAGCATAGACATGGCGATAGCAAAATCATCTTTCTGCTCAAGCACATCGGCAAGACCGGTAACGGTATCCAGTAGCGCCTGCTGAGGTGGTTGCCGTAACAGTTCGGCCAACACGCTATAGGCACCCGCACGATATTGATCCTCTGCTAACGGGCTTGCTGCTGATGAAGTGTTATCGCGGTTCGAAATCTCAACGCGAACCTGATCACCAATGGTTTTTTCACCTTTGGTCTGATCTTCAATAGTCTGATCATCAAAAGCAGATATTGTTTGTGCCTGCATAGTCAATGTTTCCTCATATTCATCTTTCATATGCAATCACCACGCCAGAAACTGATGGAAAAAAATAACCAATAATGCAAATAATTCATAAGCGATTACCCAAAATGATCTAGTTGTGTCTTTCTTTTTTAAAAACTGAGGATTGTATTGGTCGTAAATGACCTTTATTGCCACAGGTAAACAGTCAGGCAGAGTGCATTGCTTCTTCATCCTGCATCACATCAACCACTCGACAGTCCTCACACATCATCAGGCGTGACTTTGCACGCTCGGTCTTGAACATATAATGTCCTGCAAGTTTCTGTGTCATATTGTCTATCAGCGATTTAGTGGCAAATGCTTTTCCACATGTGATACAGCAGAAAGGCTCCTCTTCATGCAGGGTAACTGCACCACGACGTTGCTGCGCATCTGCAATTAATCTTGGTTCCAGGGTTATGGCCCGTTCTGGACAGGCAGACTCACAGATGCCACATTGCACACAGTTGATCTCGTTAAACTCAAGTTTCGGTACATCATTGCCTGCACTGATTGCCTTAGACGGACAAACGGATGTGCAGCTCATGCACAGCGTACAGGTTTCAGTATCTACCCTGATTCGGCCAAAAAGCGATTGTTCAGGTAATGCGATGACCTGCTGAGACGTGTTGCTCTGTTGATAAAGAAAATCGATAGCTGACAGGGTTGTCCTGCGTTTTTCAGGTGAACCGGAAAAGCTGGCCTGCTTTAAAGTTATGTCCGCAAGATGAATACTGTCGTCGACTTCATGATGTTGTTGTAGCGATTGCGAATCGACAATACGGATCAGGCTTTCTTTATAACCCAGCCCGGATAAGATCGCATCCGCCGTGCTGATCTGCGATTGCAGGAACACGGCCACCGACGCAGGCATCGATCCAGCATCGATCAGTAAGATATTTTTTGCACCATAAGCCAGTGCCGATAACCAGACCTCGATACCGATGCTGGCCAGTTCTTCGACCACAACGACGAGCAGGTTATCCGGTTTATTATCCAGCAACACACTCTCAGCATCAGCCACAAATGCGATTACCGGATCTCTGCCTTCAGCTTCAAGATAACTTGTTAATAATGTACGCACCACCGTTAAGGTATCGATTACATTGGGATAAACATATCGAATCGCACCTGTTGGACAAACTGTGGCACAAACACCACCGCCCTGACAAAGGTTGGGATTAACTTCGATCGTTTCGATCAAAGAAGTGATGGCTTCTGCCGGACAGGCATCGATACAGTTGGTACAGCCTGCGATGCCCGAGCGTCCATGTGCACATATCGAAGTATCGAAATCAAAGTATTTTGGTTTTTCAAAAGTACCGGTGAGGCCTTTTAACTCTTCTTCGACAAGCGTTAAATAAGGCTCTTCCATTATTGAAGTGAGATAACCCGGCGGTTTCACTGGCATGGTTAACAAGGGCTCCAGGGACAGATCAAGTATCAGGTCAACACTGACCTCTTCGAAATTAGCTTTACCTTTTTCACCGAGGAGAATAGTAAAGTTGCCTAGATAGCCTTCGATCTGCAGCCGACGATTACCTACCGGTACTGCCGTCACACCAGGTTCTACTGCGCCGTCAGTCAGAATGACAAGTGCCTGTAAATTTCCGCTCAATCGTGTTGCAAATTCCTGCGCTTCCATTGGACCGATGACCGCGACCCTGCCACGCGAGCCATACTGGATCAGACTGGTTGGTGCGAAATTGAATGATTCAACAGCAGACATCGCCAGCTTACTGGCATAAGCATCAGGTGTTTGTTTTGATGTCGAAGTAGCATCTGTCATAGTATTAATCCTTATTTTGATCTGCATTGTTAATCGTCATGTCGGTGGCCCTGGCGTTTTCATCCGGCTCTTTCGTGTTTTTTTCAACACTGGCAGCCACAGGCAAGGAATCATCTGATAGCGCTTTTTCAGTGGCAAGCTGTTCAGTGCCCGCTTTTTTTCCTGTGACATCCAAATCGGTCCGAGTTTGACCATCATCATGCGATGACTGACTCATATCCTGCTGCTTTGTAGCTATCTTGTTTTTATCTGCGGAATCATCACTATCTATATCAGATTCGATGAGGCCACTTTCACCGGCCAGGTCATCCTGGGAATTTTCATGCTGCAACGCCTGTTCTGCTTTACGTTTTGCTTCCAGCTCAAGCTGATGTTTCATATCTGAAGTTACAATGTCACCGAGTTTTTCGAAATGCGTATAATCTCCATCATATTCATCAAGACCATCACGGATATTGAAAACCTCACTGCTAAACAGCTTACGCAGTGCCAACCTGCGTAACTCTTCGCTGACACCAGGTGAAAGAAAATCTGTGTAATCAGAATCAGCCGTCATGCTTTCTAAATCCGGCATATCTGCATCGGTCAATATTTTTACTGGCGCTTGCTGCTCCTCATCTGAAGCTATCGCCTGATTTTCTGCTTCATCAACGTCACCATCATTTGGTTGATTGTTCTCATGTTTAAGTCGTGACCAGCGAGAAACAAAACTCACATCAGAATTTATCTCCTTATTGATCTCCTCATCTTCGACATTACTTTTTGATCCGCTCATCTGCTCTGTGCCTGCGACTCTTTTTCCTTCCAGTCCTTACGTTTTCGTTTTTTAAGCTGTTGTGGACAATAATGCTGCAGTACAAAAGATTCGGTCCATTGATAAATTTCAGGCGGTATATCAACTGCGAACACTTCATCATCGCCTTCCAGGTAAGCATGCGCTTCATCAAAACTAAGGCTGACGATAAATGGTTCAGGTTCAGTGTCATCATCATCCTGGCGAACAACAACGAAGCAGTGTGGCGTTGGCGACATCAGGTTATGGTAGTAACTGTCACATTCATCTACGTACAATCTCACCTGGTGGCCGGAATATTTTTTTAGCTGAGCATCATCTTCAATGTCTGTAAGCTCCGACGCCTGATCTGCGTTACTATCTATGTTACTAACGGTCACGCCGATTGCGACCCATATGTGATCGACCCATTGACTGGATACTGCAGGCTGTTTTTCCATAATCACCGTCACCGGGATGTGGTCTGCCAAATTTTTAAAAGTTTCATCAATCATCAGGATGCACCGCGTGAGTCTCGCAATTAATTATTTAGATTAATCTCTTATTGTTAACCTCCTGAGTAACTTGCAAGTTACGTACCAGTCTGGAAAATTTATAATTTACGACTGCAGGCGCATTATTAATGGCCGGGAGTTTTCTTCGATAAATGTTAGTAATAACAAAATGCGACAAATTGTCTGTTTACGAATATAAAATTGAGACAAATTACCCCAGTATCAAAAATACAGACACAACGCTCCGCTAAACCATAAAAGCATGAGCACTGGCGAATGCTTACGATAGTGGCTTTTCTCTCATCCTCGAAATAAATTCCTGTGATCTATAAGAATAGGAACGGTTCTTGCTACATGTTCCATGTTTATCATCGTTTTCGAGGACCGCGGATGGCGCAAAAATTCAACCAGCTTTCGAGTCAGCCGAATGAAAATTCAGATCCGAAATCACAACTTATTGATCGTTTTGGCCGGAAAGTTACTTATTTAAGAATATCTGTCACCGACCGTTGTGATCTGAGATGTGTTTATTGCATGTCAGAAGATATGCAATTTGTACCGCGTGCACAGTTACTTACTCTGGAAGAAATCGTCCGTATCGGAAAAACATTTGTTGGCCTGGGTGTCAACAAGATCCGTATTACCGGCGGTGAACCGCTGACGCGCTGTAACATCATGAAAGTGTTTGAAGAACTGGGTCAGCTGGAAGCGCTCACAGATCTAACCATCACTACAAACGCGAGCCAGCTGACAAAATATGCCAGGGCACTTAAAGATGCGGGTGTTACCCGGGTCAATATCAGCCTGGATACCATAAGAGCCGATCGTTTTAGTAAGATCACACGTGTCGGTAAACTTCACAAAACATTAGCAGGTATTGATGCCGCTTTAGATGCTGGTTTTCAAAAAGTAAAAATCAACAGCGTCGTGCTCAAGCACATGAATCACGATGAGGTCACTGACCTGGTCGGCTTTGCACGAAATCGAGGCATGGACATCAGCTTTATCGAAGAGATGCCACTCGGTATCGTCAATGACCATGATCGCGCACAGACTTATTATTCGAGCGATGAGATTCTTAGCGACTTACGCCAGCGTTATGAATTGATCGCCACCACTGAAAAAACAGGCGGCCCAGCTCGCTATTATCAGATGCCCGACAGTGATTCACGTGTCGGTTTCATCTCACCGCACAGCCACAATTTTTGCGATACATGTAACAGAGTAAGACTGACCGCTGAAGGACTTTTACTGCTTTGCCTGGGACAGGAACATTCTAAAGACCTGAGACGTGTGGTGCGCACTCACCCGGGCGATGACGCGGTTAACAAAGAAGCGCTACGTCAGGCGGTTATCCAGTCCATGTTGTTAAAACCGAAAGGCCATGATTTTGACCTTAATACTCAGCAAGTCATTTTAAGGCACATGAATGCTACGGGAGGTTAAGCATGATAACCGAGTTAAAAAAAGATATATCATATCAACCCGAGATGACCGATGCCGGCCTGGACGCATCAGACGCGGTCAGCGCGGTTGATGAGTTTTGTAAGATCCGTACCAGTTACATCGCAGCAGAGCGTCCGCTAACGATCTACCTGGATAAACGTGAAATCGTCACCGTGATGACACTTGGCACACAACCTGAACTGTTAATCCTGGGATGGTTGCGTAATCAGAATATGATCGCTGATATCGAAAATATAAAATCGATACAGGTAGACTGGGAAACCGATTCGGTAGCCGTAACCACACACAGAGCAGTTGATGACATAGAAGAAAAGCTCAATAAACGAACCATCACCACCGGTTGTGGCCAGGGCACCGTATTTGGTGCGGTGATGGATAACATCGAAAAAATTTCTTTACCTGAAACATATATCAAACAGTCAACGATATATTCACTGCTAAAAAATCTGAACGATTACAATGAAGTCTATAAACGTGCTGGCGCAGTACATGGCTGCGCGCTCTGCAAACAGTCGGACATCCTTCGTTTCGTCGAAGACGTTGGTCGTCATAATGCGGTTGATGCCATCGCCGGTCACATGTGGCTGAATCAGACCGGCGGTAATGACAAAATTTTCTATACCACCGGGCGCCTGACTTCAGAGATGGTGATTAAAGTTGCACAGATGGGCATCCCGGTACTGCTGTCGCGTTCAGGTGTTACCCAGATGGGACGTGAGCTAGCGCGCAAGGTGGGTGTGACATTAGTCGCACGTGCCAAAGGCCGTCATTTCCTGATTTACAATGGCGCCGAGTTTATCGAGTTTGATGCTATCAGCAAAACGGGTGACACGAGCGCAAAAATTCAACCACCAAAAGTTCAACCGCTGGCTACATAGCATGTCAGCTATCTTACAGACACAACCAGATAACGGCATGGTTTACATGAGCGTTAAACAGGTCGCCAGCTATCTGCATCTTAACGAAAAAAAAATCTATGCCCTGGTGTCTGAAGACAAAATACCCGCGACAAAAATAACCGGAAAATGGATGTTCCCGCGTGAGCTCATCGACAAATGGATGCATGACTCCTCACATGGTGGCCTGCTCACGGACAGGCTCATCATAGCCGGCAGTGACGACCCTCTGCTCTACCGCGTAGTGCTTGAGTACGCCACGGAAACGGGGGCTTATGCATTAATCAGTTACAGTCCAACCGCGACCCAGTTAGGCTTAAATTTATTAGAATCACGCCGCGTTGATGTCTGCGGCGTCCATTGGGGGCCTGACAGTGAAAGCCATATCCGCCACCCGGCTTTACTCAAACAACACTCGGAAGCAAAGAACTGGGTACTGATACATGCTTTCAGACGCGAACAGGGATTGATGATCAAGGCGAACTCTGTCTCACAGAAACAGTCCATCGAAAAGATCTTTAACAGTCCATTACGCTGGGCGCTACGGCAGTCCGGCGCTGGAGCACAGCGTTTTTTAATCGAACAGTTGTACCGCTTTAATTTAAATGTTGAGGACCTCAACTGCGTTACCAGCGCTCTATCAGATAGAGAGGCTGCAGCTTCCATCGCTATGGGCAATGCCGATATTGCTCCGGGTGTGCGCGCAGCGGCAACTGAATACGGGCTTGATTTCATTGCTTTTGGCTGGGAGTCTTTTGATCTGGCCATCCCCAGAGCAATCTGGTTTCGCCGCTTATTCCAGGAGTTGATCAACCGACTCAAATCACCGGCCTGCCAGCAACATGCGGACAGTCTTACTGGTTACGATCTAAGTAATACCGGGGAACTCATCTGGGGCGATGACTAGTTAAAGCTATTAACTTTTCAAACATTTCTTTTGTTAATTAATCTGTCATTGCAGTGACGAAATCCGTTGTTCGCAATCACGATTATTGAATTGCTTCAGCCGTCGTTTTTACTGTTGAAGGCAGCCAGCTGCTCTGCTGTTGCTTCCTTTTGATATTTTGTCTTCCATTCAGAATATGGCATACCATAAACAATTTCACGCGCCTGCTCATAATCCACCTGCTCACCTCGTTCTTCCGCAGCAGCGCTATACCATTTAGACAGGCAGTTTCGACAGAAGCCTGATAGATTCATCAGATCAATATTCTGTACATCGGTACGTTCTGCAAAGTGTTTTATTAACTGGCGAAAGGCGGCAGCTTCGATTTCAGTCTGGGTGTTTTTATCCATTATTCTCTACTTCTATTATTTACTTTTAAAAGGATGTTGTTATGTTCCGGTAAAAAATATATTAGCACTTGTCTGCGCTTATATTTAATTCATTGTCATATTTATTCGCCAAAGTTCACACTCGCAACCACTGTCTCAAATCCATGCAATTGTTCTGATATGGTCTCTTCATCACCAACCAGAACCGGTTCGGCAAGCAACCAGACATAAAACTCGGCACCCGCGCCAGGCTCAGACTCGACGGTTATGTTACCGCCATAACGCCTCATCAATCCGTAACTGAGCGACAAACCAAGACCGGTACCTTCGCCATGATTTTTTGTGCTATAAAAAGGGTTAAACACGCGACTGATCTGATCCTGCGTCATACCTGAACCATTATCTTTCACCTGAATCACTACGCCTTTGTCATCCCAGTCACGTGTCGCCACGCAGATTTTTCCAGCCTCTTTGTCTAATGCATGAATTGCATTTGTCACCAGATTTACCAGTACCTGCTCAAGTTCCTGCTCATTGATTCGCACAGCATTCTCAGCTTTCAGATCAAGTTCGACATCAAAAGAATGGTTCCTTCGCATATGTGTTAATAATTTCAGTGTATTGTTTACCACAGTGTTAACGTTTAACTCTTTAAGATAACCCGCATATTCGCCGGGACGGGCATATTGCAGAAGATTATTGATGATGTCCTGAATGCGATAGACCTGTTGTATGATCAATTCAACCTCGTCACTGACGGGTTCAATATGCGAACTCATGGCTTCGACAACCACATCCAGATTGCCGAGTATTACCTGTGTCGGATTATTAATTTCATGCGCAACACCCGCTGTTAGTTCTCCTAGTGCGGCCATTTTCTCAGCAAGGACTAACTGTTCTCGCGTTTTGCGTAACACATCAATTGTCTTGTGCAGGTCGGTATTTTTTAATTCGAGCTCAGCAGTGCGTTCGATAACTTTTATTTCAAGTTGCGTTGCCGATTGTTGTATCAGTTTGTTACGTTCCTGCAACAGATCAAGCATGATATCCAGCTCCCGTGACAATTCTCCGATTTCGTCTTTAGATTCCAGTTTACCTATGCGCGGCTGCTTACCGTCACGTGTTGCTCTTACAACAGCACTCATCGCCTCCAGCGGTTTGAAAATTGTTTTTGCTCCGCGTATCGACAACCATGCAGACAGCACCATTAACGCGATAAAAAGCAATGCCAGTACCCCGAGTGCTTGCCAGAACGCTTCACGGAATGGCGCTTCAAGATAACCGGCATAGAGCATACCGACACGCTCACCATTGATGTCAACGATAGGTTCGTATGATGAGATAAACCAGTCATTGACTACAAATGCACTGTCTATCCAGACTTCCCCCTGTTCCAGCACCTGCCTTCTCACTTCATTGGAAACACGTGTTCCCAGTGCTCTTTCACCGGGCTTCAAAGCCACATTCGTGGAGATGCGGACATCATCCAGAAATACCGTCACGGTACCGATACTTCCCTCGGGCAAGCTTCCCGGACCATATACGAGGTCGCGTATGGTATCAACGAAATTAAAATTTGAATTAAGCAAAACGCCACCGTCTAGCAACGCGATAACTTTACCCTTTGCATCTTTTGCCGGGTACACAGCTCTGATTACCATACCACGATCTTCGATGACTCGAGCCGTCGGCCTGGCACGTACCGTCTCGATCAACGGCAATACCATCTGTTGAGCCAGATCCCTGTTCTCAGCTAACATTCTTTCATGGTCGAATATTTCAATACCAACACTGGGTTTGCCATGCGCAGCGGAAAACACTAATTCTGAAACACGATCATACTCAACCGAATAGTTTTCAACCAATAAATTACCCTCGGTATCCAGGATATGGAGATAATCAAAACCAGAGGTGTTTTTTAAAATAGCTAACTGCTGTTTGATAGATTCCGTATCGTTTTCTTCCAGGGCGATGTAAAAAGAATGTGACTCGGCAACTAACGCCAGACGGTTTAAATAATCTTCACGTATGCGTTTGAATACATCATGGGCAACGGTTAAATCTGTATTAACTTTGATGAATAGCTGGTCGTAGGAAAAACCTTTACCCCAGTAGATCGCCAGCACCAGAACAATCGGCATAACCAGTAAGATGGGAAATAAAACCAGCGCCA
>Ga0316209_1002424_pt1 | contig 15073 bp, 13 predicted proteins | sample 6monopyrite_MG_FD_204945 | JGI IMG/M metagenome (GOLD analysis project Ga0316209, IMG submission 204945) | Microbial mat bacterial communities from mineral coupon in-situ incubated in ocean water Damariscotta River, Maine, United States -... | ecosystem: Environmental > Aquatic > Marine >...
TGGAGCGGGGGGTGATGAGGCGGCTATTTTTGCAGGTGACTTATTCCGAATGTACAGTCGTTACGCCGAAAAACAGGGCTGGAAAGTCGAACTAGTTACGGCTAATGAAGGTGATCATGGTGGTTATAAAGTGGTGATTGCCAATATTATAGGTGAGGGCTCTTATGGCATTATGAAGTTTGAATCAGGCGGACATCGTGTGCAGCGTGTACCTGATACTGAGTCACAAGGGCGTATTCATACCTCAGCTTGTACTGTGGTGGTGATGCCTGAAGTGCCTGAATCTGAAGCCATTGAAATCAATAAAGCCGATTTAAAAATTGATACCTTTAGAGCCTCTGGTGCCGGTGGCCAGCACGTCAATAAAACTGATTCTGCCATCCGTATTACCCACAATCCGTCGGGCATAGTAGTAGAGTGTCAGGATGAGCGTTCACAGCACAAAAATCGTGCTAAGGCCATGGCTATATTGCAGTCTCGCTTGACCCAATTAGAAGAAGATAAACGCCAAGCCGAAGAAACCTCTACGCGCCGAAACTTAGTGGCCAGTGGTGATCGCTCAGAGCGCATTCGTACCTATAACTTCCCCCAAGGACGGGTCACAGATCATCGGATTAATTTAACCTTGTATTGCCTTGATGATGTAATTGCCGGAGAACTGAATGCGGTGTTAGAGCCTATCAGACAAGAACATCAAGCTGATTTGTTGTCATCACTTTCTGACGAATAGATTATCTTGGATAATCGGTTATTCAGCATTGAACATGCATTATTTTGGGCCAAGGGGCAGCTCAGTGCCGGTGGCGTAAGCGATGATGGTCTGCATGATTCAGCCGCTTTTGACAGCAAGGTATTGTTGGCTGCTTGCTTACAGCGAGAGTTAGTTTATCTGCACACCTGGCCTGAAACCTTGCTAGATGAATTACAGATGCAAGGGTTTCAAGAGTACATTAAGCAAAGATCTTTGGGCCATCCAGTGGCACATATCATTGGTTATCGGGATTTTTGGACATTACGTTTAAAAGTCTCCCCAGCGACTTTGATCCCGCGACCTGAAACTGAACTCTTAGTTGAAATTGCCTTGACGCTTAATTTAGCTGAAAATTCAAAAGTGCTGGATTTAGGCACTGGCACGGGTGCTATTGCTTTGGCGTTAGCAAGTGAAAATCCCAATTGGTTGATCACTGGCGTAGATAAAAACGCGCAAGCGGTAGAGTTGGCTAAGGATAATGCAGCCACGCTGGAGCTCGAACGGGTTAACTTTATTCAGAGTGATTGGTTTGCTGCCGTCGCACATAGACAATTTGATCTAATTGTCACAAACCCTCCGTATATTGAAGAAAATAACCACTATTTACAGCTAGGTGATGTGCGTTTTGAACCAAGTAGTGCCTTAACCTCGGGTTTGCATGGTCTTGATGATATTCGCTTAATTGTTTCTCAAAGTAAGCATTATTTGACTGATAACGGCTGGTTAGCGATTGAACATGGATATCAGCAAAGTAGCCAAGTGTCGGACATTTTGAGAGCACATGGTTTCAAGCACATTCGTAGCGAACGGGATCTGAATGGTTTGTCTCGAGTTACCTTAGGGCGTATTTAAAGATGACTATTATTCTTTTATGAAGGATTATTCCGTTCATTAAGTTGTTGTTTCCATCAATTAGTTATAACTTAGCATATTGTTTTTGCAGGGTAATATTAGGGGCTGTTGATCTTTCATATATCCTCGACGACATATGAAAGATCAACAGCCCCTAGCTTTAGTTAGTTACCAAGTCATTGTTTTATAGGAAAGTGTTATGTCTGACGAAATTTTGTTTGCCGAAGATACTGATGATAAAGTCGAGTGGCAGGGCAAATGGAAAGTATTAATCGTTGATGATGAGCCTGAAGTGCATGCAGTGACCAAGCTAGCCCTTGGGGATTTTGTATTCCAAGAAAAAGATCTCGAATTTTTTAGTGCGTTTGACGGTGCAGAAGCGAAAAAAATGTTTCTTGAACATGATGATATAGCAGTAGTGCTGCTCGATGTGGTCATGGAAACAGATGATGCAGGTTTAAAAGTAGCAGAATTTATTAGGAACGAAGCGGATAACCACTTCACTCGCATTATTTTACGCACCGGCCAACCAGGCCAAGCACCAGAGCGTGATGTGATTATTAATTACGATATTAACGATTACAAATCTAAAACTGAATTGACCGCGCAAAAACTCTTCACTGTGGTCATTTCTGCACTTCGCTCATATCGCGATATCATTGTTATTGAAGAAAATAGACAAGGTTTGGAAAAAATTATCTCTGCGTCGGCTGACCTTTTCAGTATTCATTCTTTGGAGAGTTTTATTGAGGGCATAGTTCAGCAATTAGCTTCCTTATTAGGGGGCACTAAAGATACGGCTTATTTAACGTCGGCCGTTGCTGGTCCTAAACCTATAGAACAATATAACTCCTCCGAGCTTTATGTGTTTACGGGTAGAGGCGAGTACAAAAACAAAGCAGGCAATCGACTTGAGGAAGTGATCAGTGGACGAGAATTGATTTCTTGTCAGCAAGCTTATGCCAATAAAACTATGGTCTGCGAAGACGAATATTTGGTGGTTTATTGTGATAGCAAAACTAAGAAAGGGTCGCTCCTTTATATGTCGGGTTTACCGAGAAAACTCACAGCAACCGACAGACATTTAATCAATATTTTTTCCCAGAATGTACAAATCGCATTCGATAACGTGTTGTTAAATAAAGATATTGAAGATACACAAAGGGAAATTGTGGAGCGTTTAGCTGAATCTTTGGAAGAAAATTTTGGTAGTAAAAATCATACCAAGCGAATGATAAAAATTTGTAAGGTTTTGGGCCGTGCAGCCAAGCTGTCTAAAGAAGATTTAAAAACCTTGTGCTTAGCTGTTCCGCTACATGATATCGGAAAAATGAGAATTTCAGATACTATTATGTTGAAGTCGGGAAGTCTTGATAATGATGAAATGCTTAAGGTTCGTAATCACGCCGAGATAGGTTACAACTTATTAAAAGATTCTAATCGGCCACTGATTAAAGCAGCTGCACTGATTGCCCGTGACCACCACGAATATTGGAATGGTAAAGGTTATCCAAGAGGTAAATCTGGCGAAGGTATTCATATATTTTGTCGGATAACCAGCCTTGCTGACGCTTTTGATGCGATGCGAACCAAACGCAGCTATAAAGAAGCTTGGCCGCTGGAAAAAGTGATGCAGGTGATAGTTGCCGAGAAAGGCCAGCAGTTTGATCCAAAAATAGTTGAACTTCTGCAACAAAATATCGATGAGATAGAAAATATCATGCAAAGTTTACCCAGCGAAAACTAATTGGTTACTTTAGCGTTAAAGCTTGGCCGTACTGGTTTTATGCGAGGCATAGCTTTAGTGGGGGCGTTAAGTTGGATCGCTTAGGCTGGCATGGTCGCTGTGAGTAAATAACCCATACTCTTTTAAATTGCGCATTAACAGTGACTTAGATTTTTTTATGAGATTAGCTGCTATTTACAGTAAAGGTTACCCTACTTAAACCGATAAAAAAGGAGTGAGTATATTTAGTGGGGTGAAGTAAGTGAAAGAGTTAAAACAGGCTATCTCCAGGGGGGATTATTTGACGGCCAGTTTGCAGTTAGCTAGCGTGTTCCAGCCTAACAGTTGTGAACCTGACAACTACCTAAACAAAGTAGAGTTGTGGATTGAGCAAGCGAAAGCATTTATCGCCTCGCCTGATAGCAACGCAGAGTGTTTTAAACGTTTTATCCAATTTTTTTATGTGGAACTCGCTTTTAGTGGCGATGAGAAAAACTATTTTTCCTGTCAATACAGTTTGCTAGATCACGTTCTTGATTACCGTACTGGTATCCCTGTTAGCCTTGCTATTGTGTTTCAATCAATGGGCAAAACACTGGGTTTTGATGTGTGTGGTGTCAACTTCCCAGGACATTTTTTACTCAAGTGCCGTTTTAGTCATCACTCTGATGTGTATTTAGACCCCTTAAATGGTAATCAACTGAGTCGCCAAGATTTGGAGTCTCTATACTTTTCTATTTTGCATGAAATAGAAGATGAAAAAATGCCAGAAGAAGCCTTAGACGAAGCAAGCTGTGACGAGACTATCGTTAGATTACTGCATAATTTGAAAGCGTCGTACATCAACGAAAAATGTTATTCAAAAGCGCTAACGGCGGTAGAGTTGTTAGTTAATTTGTGTCCCAACGATCCTTATGAGAGAAGAGACAGAGGGTTTTTATTACATCAATTGGATTGCACGCAAGTGGCTATTGCTGACTATCAATATTTTATCCGCAAGTGCCCTAAAGATCCTGCCACACAGCTTCTGCAAGCCCAATTACAGCAGCTGAGTGAACAAGTCCCAGAGGTTTTTCATTAGGTTCCTCTCGTCCTATTTTAGGACGTTGTAGATTGCTAGAGTCAATCGCCTAAGCTGTGGCTGGTTAATAATATAGGGCGGCATAATATACACAAGTTTACCAAAAGGCCTGATCCACACGCCTTGTTTTACGAAGGCTTTTTGTAACTCAGCCACGTTTACTGCGGATTTACACTCTATAACACCAATAGCGCCTAATACGCGAACATCAGCTACTGCCTCTAAATCCATACAAGGTGTTAATTCAGCATTTAATTGCTTTTCAATCTGCGACACTTGTACCTGCCAGTTATTTTGTTGAATGATTTTTAAGCTAGCATTGGCAACCGAGCAGGCGAGGGCGTTACCCATAAATGTTGGGCCATGCATAAACACACCAGGCTCACCTTGGCATACACCTTGGGCTACATCCTCAGAGCAAATAGTGGCGGCCAACGTCATATACCCCCCGGTTAAAGCCTTACCTAGACACATAATATCTGGACTGATTTCTGCATGTTCACAAGCAAATAATTTGCCTGTACGGCCAAACCCTGTGGCAATTTCGTCGCAAATCAAGAGTATGTTGTAATCGTCGCAAAGTTGCCTGCAACGTTTTAAATATTCAGGGTGATATATCCGCATACCGCCAGCATTTTGCACTATGGGCTCGATGATGAGCGCCGCTAGTTCATTGTGATGCGCTTGAATAAGCTGCTCTAATGGTTTGATATCGTCTTCATTCCACTGTTTGTCGAAGCGAGTTTGTGGTGCTGGGGCAAAAAATTGTTGGGCTAAGGCATCAGCAAATAAACTGTGCATGCCGTTAACGGGGTCGCAAACAGACATTGCTGCAAAGGTATCGCCATGATAACCATTACGTGGTGTGATAAACCTGTGTTTATGACTGTTGCCCTGACACGCCCAATATTGCAAAGCCATTTTCATCGCCACTTCAACAGATACCGAACCTGAGTCAGCCAGAAATACTCGGTCAAGACCTTGTGGTGTGATATCCACTAAAGTACGACATAGGTCAATTGCAGGCTTATGAGTGAGTCCGCCAAACATCACATGAGCAAAATTATCTACTTGGCTTTTTACTGCGTGATTTAGCTCGGGGTGATTATAGCCATGAATGGCTGTCCACCAAGATGAAACGCCATCTACAAGTTTTTCGCCTGAAGCAAGATGAATATACACACCTTCAGCTTTAGTTACTTCATAACAGGGAAGGGGGTCAATCGCAGAAGTATAAGGATGCCAAATGTGTTGTTGGTCGAAAAGTAAATTATTGCTGGTCAAAATATGTTCACTTGTAAAGTTTTGATTTCAAATTAAGTTGACAATGCTGTCGTGGGCCATAGACTAAGCGCCTTGAACCATTTAGTAAAGTCTGAAAACCCAAGGTTGCGCCATGTCTTTAAACAATTCTTCCTTAAGTACTTCCTCCTCACTCAATCAAGCTAACATTCGCCATGACTGGACAGTTGAAGAGGTGAACGCCCTTTTCGCACTGCCCTTTAATGACTTGATGTTTCAAGCTCAAACGATCCATAGACAAAATTTCGATCCTAATCAAGTGCAGGTAAGCACTCTGTTGTCGATTAAAACCGGCGCTTGCCCAGAAGATTGCAAATATTGCCCGCAAAGTGCACGTTATGATACCGGCTTGGAAAAAGAACATTTAATGGAAGTCGAAAAAGTCATTCAGCGTGCCCAAGAAGCCAAACAAGCTGGCTCTACGCGTTTTTGTATGGGCGCCGCGTGGCGTAATCCTCGTGACAGAGATATGCCCTATGTGATCGAGATGGTCAAAGAAGTCAAAAAGTTGGGCTTAGAAACCTGTATGACCTTAGGCATGTTAACCCGTGATCAAGCACTGTCACTGAAACAAGCCGGTCTCGATTATTACAACCACAACCTAGACACCTCTCCGGAATTTTACGGTGATATTATTACCACTCGCACTTATCAGGACAGATTAGATACCTTAGATAACGTCAGAAACTCAGGCATGAATGTTTGTTCTGGTGGCATAGTGGGTATGGGTGAAACGGCCGCTGACCGCTCAAGTTTGTTGATGCAACTGGCTAACCTTGAACATCACCCAGAAAGTGTGCCAATCAATATGTTGGTTAAAGTAAAAGGCACCCCTATGGAGAACGTTGCAGACTTAGATTATTTTGAGTTTATTCGTACTATTGCCATTGCCAGGCTAATGATGCCTAAGTCTTACGTGCGTTTATCTGCTGGCCGCGAGGCGATGAACGAACAAATGCAAGCTATGTGTTTTATGGCGGGTGCTAATTCTATCTTTTACGGTTGTAAGTTGTTAACTACTTCTAATCCTGAAACCCATGAAGATGTGACCTTATTTAGAAAGTTGGGGATCAACTCTGCGCAAACTCGTGATTATTCAGATGAAGCTCATGAAGCCGCACTTTTAGAAGAAATTGAAGACAAGAGCAGCGAAAACTTATTTTACGATGCGTCCACTAAACAAGCCGAAACTGTCGATATCTAATGGCATTTGACTTTATCACTTCGGCCTTAGATAAGCGCCGCAGTGAAGGACTTTTACGCACTCGCAATCGGGTCGACTCAGCTACTGGGCCACTGATTGAAATCGACGGTCAGCACTATATCAATTTTTCCAGCAACGACTATTTAGGGATGCGTCGATCAAGCGTAGTGATGCAAGCATGGGTGGATGGTATTGGCGAATATGGTGGCGGCAGTGGTGCTTCACCTTTAGTGACGGGTTACACCAATGCCCATCAAGCGTTAGAAGAATATTTAGCAAAAGAACTTAAGCGTGACAGGGTGTTATTATTTAACTCTGGGTTTGCTGCTAATCAAGCGGTTTGCCAAGCTTTGTTTGGTCAAAAACATCGAGAAAAACAGGACATTATCATTGCCGATAAGCTGATGCATGCTTCTTTCATCGAAGGTGCACAAGGGGCACTGGCCAAGTTGTCGCGCTTTAAGCATAACGATCTTAAGCACCTTCAAACCTTATTAAATTCTGCTGATAAACACCAAGGACAGAATGTTTTAGTGGCTACTGAAGGTGTCTTTAGCATGGATGGCGATCAAGCTCCTTTGCCAGAAATGGTTGCCATGAGTAAACAGGCCGATGCTTGGTTGATGGTTGATGATGCTCATGGTTTTGGTACGTTAGGCGAACATGGAAGGGGAGTAATTGAAGCGCATCAGTTGTCACAAAAACAAGTGCCAATTTTAATGGCCACTTTTGGCAAAGCGATAGGAACCGCTGGTGCATTTGTTGCGGGTAGCAGTGACTTTATTGATTACCTGATTAACTTTGCTCGGCATTATATCTACAGTACTGCTATGCCTGCAGCCCAGGCCTATGCCACGTTAATGAGTTTACAAGCCAAACAAAGTGCCGAACGTCGAAGCATGCTTGCCCAGCGAATTGAACAGTTTAAATTATTAGCTAATAAAGCAGGGCTAGCATTAATGTCATCGAATACCGCAATTCAACCTTTATTAATAGGTGATGCACAAAAAGCCTTAGAAGTTAGTGAAAAACTAAAAGCATTAGGTTTATGGGTGACGGCTATTCGATATCCCACAGTGCCTAAACATACCGATAGGCTGCGCATTACCATCACCGCAGCCCATGAACCTCGAGATATTCAAGCCTTAGTTGATGCTTTGCAAATTGTATTACTCGACAATAAACAGGCAATTGCTTAATGGTTATTACCTCTATCTCCCGTCGAAATAAAATTCGCATCGCTCAGCAATTTAGTCGCGCTGCTAACACTTATGACTCCGCCGCTGAAGTGCAATTGGATATCGCCTTTGATGCTATGGCTAATGTGACGTCGCATTATAAAAGTGGACTAGATATAGGTTGCGGCACTGGGCGCATTAGTCAACATCTTGCCACCAGATGCGATAAACTAATCGCCATTGACTTGGCTTTTGGTATGTTGACCTATGCCCAACAAAATAGTTTTGTTGGTAACCCATCGATTTGTTGGTTACAAGGTGATGCAGATAGTTTACCTATTGCCGATAACTCAGTTGATATGCTGTTTTCGTCTATGGCCTTACAATGGGCAGACAATCAGCAAAAAGTGATGTCCGAAATAGCAAGAGTAATGGCATCGGGTTCTAATGCGATATTGGCGATAATGTGTGATGGTTCATTTAATCAACTAAACGATAGTTGGCTGACCATTGATAGTCAGCGCCATGTGAATGATTTTGCCAGCGCTAATACTTGGTATGCTGCGGCAAAATCACAAGGGTTGCAGGTAACTATGCAACAAAAACAATACCTTACTTGGCACCAAAATATTAGACACTTGTTGACCTCAATTAAATCAATAGGCGCCAATGTGTTGTTAACAAGCCAAGGCTCAACAGAAGATGTAACGTCCGAAAGTAAAAACCGCTTAAATCGGCACACATTGCAACATCTTGAAACTTATTATCAGCAAAAATATGCTGAAAATATGCAACTTCCACTGACTTATCAGGTCTGCTTCTTACACTGTAATAAATAACTCCGGTTCGTAGTTAAATAGGATTTTAATGGGACATCTATCAGTTAAACGCCGCGCGTTTTTTGTAACAGGCACAGATACCGAAGTGGGTAAAACGTTTGTTAGTGAAGCATTACTTATTTTGCTCAATAAAAAGGGGTTGTTAACTGCCGGATATAAACCTATTGCTGCTGGTTGTGAACTTACTTCTCAAGGTCTGCGAAATGAAGATGCCTTAACCTTGCAACTGCATTCAAGCATTGATTTAAGTTATGACGAAGTGAATCCCATTGCCTTTGAAGCCGCAATTGCGCCACATTTAGCCGCTCAAAATCTAAAAGAAGACAGCACTGCCCAGCCAATCTCTATTGACACCGTTCGAGAAGGATTTAATTGTTTATTGCAAAAAAAACCTGATGTGTTGATTGTAGAAGGCGCAGGTGGCTGGCGTTTGCCCTTAGGTATCGATTATGAAGGCCAAGCCCGATACTTGTCAGAGTTTGTAGTGGAGCGAAACCTATCGGTCATTTTAGTGGTAGGTATGCGTTTGGGTTGTTTGAACCATGCAGTGTTAACTGCAGAATGTATCCGCAACGATGGCTTAAAAGTAGCAGGTTGGGTGGCGAACCAAGTTGATCCCGTTATGCCTTTTTTAGAAGAAAATATCGAAAGTTTAAAAACGCTTTTAGCCGCACCGTTTCTCGGGAGTGTTCCAAGGCTAAATGCGCCGGAAGATGCTGGCGCTCATATTGATCTATCTGTTATTGGTTTGTAGTGTTTATACCCGTCTCCCTTGAAGCTGCAGCGTTGTTGGCTGCTCTCACTCAACCCAATCACTTAGTAAGTCTAAGCTCTTGGGGTTGAGCTCCTTTGCCGCCTAGCTGCAACTCCAATGGCTTTGGGCATAACCATCACTCAGGACGAATTGCTAACAGATAGCAAAAGTAAAATACCAGTCAAAAAAAAGCCTGACGGGAATCAGGCTTAAAAGAGAACACACATAAAAACTATATAATCAGACGGGTAGTCTCAGTATAAGTTCCATTTCTTGTTAATTATTATTTTTAGTAAGTGCAGCCAATGCTTATTAGAAGCTCCGGTCTAAGTTTCAAATACTCGCTCCCGAGATGTCAACGCACTACTTGCCTCTATCTAATGCTAAGCCATATTTGTTGTGGAGTGGTTGCCTTTTACGAAGTAGTCTGTTTAACTTTATTACCTTAATATCATATAGGGATGTTTTATGGTTGCCGACATTAAGGTTGGTTATTTTACCAATCTCAAAATTTTTAACTACAGTTTTATGTTAATGCTAATACTTATTAGTGCCTGTGAACGAGCATCATACAAAACAGTTTCTCAGTTGAGATTTGAAGCACTCCATGAAAACGTGCAAAGATTGGTCGAAAGGGCCAGTGCAATATTAACACCTGTTGTAATGTCTGAGCCCAAACAACATCTAGATGACCTGCTACTTGCCAAACAATTGTATGATGAGGCTGTGCAAGTGTTTGCGAAAAGTAAAATTATAAAATGGCAACATACTCCTCTTCAAAAATTACGTAGTGACATTGCCCAATTCCAACCAATACTTGCTCAATATGGTGTGCAGTTAATGCAACAAAGTGTCCATAAAACATTGGAGGTACGTGCTCAAGTGGAAAAAGTAAAGACTCAGCCATATAGTGCCAAGGGGATGGGGACGGGTGAAATGGTGGAGTATTTATCTCGTCAGTATAATCGTGACTTGATAGATTGCTGCTTAGTGGACTTAAGCCGAATAGTGGATCTGTTGAAATTGGATGCCAGTAATTATAAAACGCTGATTTGGCATGGTGTCAACATCAATTATGAGTTAGAAAAAGTCATTCGGGAAGAACAAGCTGGGGCTGAGTTGTTGCAAAAATTAAATACTGTTTTGTAAGGGACAATTGAAACCATTCAATCATTGGTTTAAGGGGATATTTTTGGTAACCGAAGTATTGACCTTTTTAATATTGTAGGTGTGTTGTTCAGTCTACTAAGGCGACCATTTTTGTTATATATCGTGTGCAATCATATTATAAGGAAACGTTATGATGAAAATATTAGTGCTTAGAATATCTATTTTTGGATATTTAACTTTGCATTCACTTAATGCTATGTCGGATCCAAAAGAGCAGGGGTTGCCACCAATTCTTGATTACTATCCCAGTTGTTCCTACAAAATTATAAAAAATCATACGCTTAAATATCGTGCTGATGACCCAAGGTCTCCAGTTGCCATTTCTAAAATCCTAAGGAAATTACGCCATGAGGCAAAACAGGTCGGTGCGGATGCCTTGATTTTGGTTGACAAAAATGTTTCTCAAGCCGCTAAAAAATCGTATGAAAAAAAACAGTCTCGAGAGATATATCAAATAAGTTACGAAGCTGAATTAATAAATAATTGTATTGTGACACAGGGTAAAGAATCTAAATTGGCGCGTTACAATAATAAAGGTCAATGGGTGATAAATAATACTTCGTGGATTGTGAATCGACCAGCTGTTGAAATCCATTCGCCTGAAAAAGTCAGGCTCAATCATCCGAAAATCACAAACAATGAAGTTTCAATAAACAATGGTATTTATGGGATTCCTTTAGGGGCCAACTATCTTACTGTACTTGAAAAGCTAGGTGATCCAAGTGTTGAGGTATTGTTAGAGGGAGAAATTATTCTTGGTTACGGTCGGCGGCATTGGTTGTATTTTCAAGAAAACAAGCTAGTTAAAGTTAATAACAATTCGCAATACTTGACCTCTACCCCTTTAAATGAAGTGCCATTGAGAGATTTTTTTGATGACTATGAATGGAAAATTCGAAATAAAATAGCCTACAATACGACCTTGGAAAAGGTTAAAGAAATCTTAGATATAACTGACCAATTAAGTGGAAATGACAAATTAAAAATTCAGCAAAATGGTAACACCCTAACTTTGCATTTCGATAGTATAAAGGACCCAGTCATTGATACATTAACTTATGTATTGAAAAAATTCACGCTAGAGAAAAATTCATATAAGGGACAAGCGGCTAGCCCCCCGATCCAAGAGTCAGTCATGTACAAAGCAGTTGAGGATGCTTATATTTTGCTGCAGCAAGAACAAGCAGTAAACTGGCAAAATTTGGTGGATGATTTAGGTGAGCCATTAGCCAAAATCACATTGTCAGTGGATAGTGAAGCAAGGATTTACAGTTCAAATTTGCTAGTGAAAACAACAAATTCACAACTGACAACTATTCACTTTATCGAACAAACATGGTTAGGGAGTATTCTAAAAAGTAAACCTGTAGAGCCCTGGCGTTTAGGTGATTTTATACAAGGGCAATCAACGATACAGCTTGAACGTTATTTCATAGAAAACGCATATAATTATGATGGTAAGGTTGAAATGGACACAGAAAAATACAACTTGTCGTTATTTTTTGACGATATAAACGGAACCGAGTCTTTATATGAAGCTAAACTTGAAGTGTATTAATGTTTTAGACTAAATGAAGTTAAGTAGTCTATCTATTTCGCGTGAAAAAAATTTCTTATTTATCTGAATTTACCAAGGAACCCATCCGAAAAATAGCTAAAAATAGCTACTTAACTTGCAAAGTAAAAGGGTCAAGAGCATTGCTCTTGTACGAATTATTTAGTTGATTTTTTTGACTGTAGAAAAATGAATAACTGACTCGATGGGATTCGAGTCAACAACCGCAAGTTACCGATTGGATGTGGAAGCTAGAACAACGCAGGAGAATCGATTAAAAAATAAAAAAAGACCTATAGCCCATGAAATGTCTCCATTGGATTTAAATTTAATCACCCCTTCAATGCTGCAATTTAATCTATCCCACAATCAAAGCGCCAAATACCTAGTTAAATCCTGACTTGGCTTAAGCACCTTTTGCGTCTCACCCACAAATACTACCCCATCCAATTCCCCTTTTAATACCAACGACTCACCTTGCAACAACAAAGCCCCCCCTTCGCGAATACCAATAACCGGCATCTCTGGATTTAATACACAAAACTCTTTAATGCGCTGAGCGCGCGTTTCACCATTGTGCCCAGGTGCTTGATAATCGCTGTAGTGGGGGTTGAGTTGGAAAGGGACGAAGTTGAGCGCATCAAAACTGGGTGGTTGCACTATGGGCATGTCGTTGGTGGTGCGAATGCTATTGCCACAGATATTTGATCCAGCGCTCCAGCCTACATAAGGTGTGCCTTGGTTGACTTGGTTTTTTACAGTACCGAGTAAATCTTGCTGGTACAGTTCATTGAGTAGATTAAAAGTGTTACCGCCGCCTATCACTATGGCTTGAGCGCTTTCTATTGCTTGGTAGGCGTTTGATAATTGATGAATGCCTTTTACTTGATAGTCGGGCAGGGCGTGCTGTACTTTTGTGGTGTAGTCATCCCAGCTGACTGAAACGCCAGCAAAGGGTATAAAAAGAAGTTCCTTTATACCGGGTAAATGTTGATCAAGCATGGGTAGAGCATGTTGCAGGTAATCTTCGCTGCCCATTCTAGAGCTGCTCAACATTAGTACATTCATTTTTTAATTAATCCGCATTACTACTAGACGCACAATTATAGACAGATAGAATACTTTGCCTAGAGGAAAATCTACGCATAATAATTTAGGTCACATGATGTCTGTTAACACACCTTCGGTACTTTTTGTTTGTTTGGGTAATATTTGCCGTTCGCCTAGTGCAGAAGCGGTGTTTAAGAAAAAAGCAGCTGAACACGGTTTAACTTTCAAAATTGACTCTGCTGGCACGGCTGGTTATCACAAAGGGGCGGCACCTGACAAACGTTCCCAAGCTATAGGTGAACAAAGAGGTTATAGTTTTAAAGGCTTAAAATGCCGAAAAGTAGTAGCACAAGACTTTGAGAAGTTTGATTATATTTTGGGTATGGATAAGGAAAACGTAGCAAACTTGATAGAGGCTTGTCCCGAGGAATATCAACACAAAGTGTCGTTACTTTTAAGTTTTAGTGAGTCTGTTGAGCATGAAGTGCCTGACCCCTATTACGGCGGGAAACGGGGCTTTGAATATGTATTAGATTTAATTGAACAAGGTGCTGATGGCTTAATTGCACACCTTAAATCAACTGGAACATAAGTTATCCATATATAATTTAAGAATAAATACGTTTGTGATTGAAATATTAAGTTATTCCCTCTAAATTCTCGTCCCAGTTTGTCGGTACATTTTTAATCGACTACCTTATCCCTATCAAAAAGGAACAATCGTGAGTCATTGGCAACCAGATAGTTGGCGTTCAAAGCCTATTTTGCAGCAACCTACCTATGAAGATAAACAACACCTTAAACAGGTTGAAGATACCCTTGGTGGTTATCCTCCTTTGGTGTTTGCTGCTGAAACTCGTGATCTATATAAGCAGTTAGGTAATGTAGCAGAAGGTAACGGTTTCTTGTTACAGGGCGGTGATTGCGCTGAATCTTTTGATGAATTTAACGCTCCAAAAATCCGCGATACTTTTAAAGTTATTTTGCAAATGGCCATAGTGCTGACCTATGCGGGTCGTTGTCCGGTGACTAAAGTTGCGCGTATGGCAGGGCAGTATGCTAAGCCTCGTTCTGGAGATTTTGAAACCATTGAGGGTGTGTCGTTACCTAGTTACCGTGGCGATATTATTAACAGTTTTGAGTTTACTGAGGCATCACGTAGACCCGATCCGCAGCGAATGATTGAAGCCTATCATCGCGGCGCGTCTACATTGAATTTATTGCGTGCTTTTGCTCAAGGTGGTCTGGCTGATTTACATGAAGTAAATCGCTGGAATATGGCGTTTGTAGAAAATAATCCCTTAAAAGACCGTTATCATGACTTAGCAAAGCGTATTCAAGATTCATTAGAATTTATGAATGTCATGGGAATTAATTCCACCAACACGCCTACTTTGCATGAAACTAGCTTGTATACCTCTCACGAGGCTTTGTTACTAAACTATGAGCAAGCTTTAACTCGAGTCGATACCTTAACGGGCAATTGGTACAACTGCTCAGCACATATGTTGTGGATTGGTGAGCGCACTCGTCAATTAGATCATGCGCACATGGAGTTTTTCCGTGGTATCCACAACCCTATTGGTGTGAAGGTAGGGCCGAGTATGCAAG
>Ga0316209_1002425_pt1 | contig 15072 bp, 9 predicted proteins | sample 6monopyrite_MG_FD_204945 | JGI IMG/M metagenome (GOLD analysis project Ga0316209, IMG submission 204945) | Microbial mat bacterial communities from mineral coupon in-situ incubated in ocean water Damariscotta River, Maine, United States -... | ecosystem: Environmental > Aquatic > Marine > Coastal...
AAGAAGCCCCCAGTAGCCGGCTGCCCCCAAATCATCGAACAGTTCGCGAGTTACTTTTCGCTCTTCTGTATAATGCGTTCCGTTCTTCTGATGCGTTGTGACAACTTCCATCGATTTCGCAAAAACCTTCTCCATCTGCTCGTCTGCTTCTGGGAGAGAGATTTGAAACGCCTCGTTAGGAAAATTTCGATCCCAAACGGCTTTATGCACGGGTGAATTATGTGTTTGGTACTGACCCGCAAAAAGCAGTTCGACTTCATCATCGGCTCGGTCAATCGTGCCGGTTTTTTTTGCTTCTTCTTCCGATTTACCACCAAGAAGTAATGCCGTTTCGACAAAAGTGACGTCTTGCTCATCAGCTTTTTCAGCGGAGGTTTGATCAGGGTTATGAGGTTTACTGGAAGAATCAGACATCACTACTCTCCTTTTAGAATCGGAAGAACATCTACAGTTTCAGTTGTTAACCGATCAGATTCTATCAGATTTGGGGAAACGGCACAGTGGGAATATCACGGTTTATTAACCAGAGAGATCGATTTACTTTAATGAATTAATCCGCTGGTCGCCTACCGGTAGGCATCCGTCTACGCGAGCCGTTGAGGTACTTAATGGCTCGCTAGAGAGAATGAAGTCGTTTTATGTCAAAAAAGATTCAAAATCTATGGTAAACTCTGTTGAAATTATTGTGGAAATGACGATACACTCCCGAACCCGTAGTGATGAGCCAGGCTCATTACTTATTAATGGGAGTCATAACGTGTGCCATAATGCTCAATAGAGTTTATTTGGCTGGAATATCTCGCGGTGGCTGCTACAATAAACGGGCCTTTCGATTCAGAGGGCGTATAGCTCAGTTGGTTAGAGCGCAGCTCTGATAAAGCTGAGGTCGGTGGTTCGAGTCCACCTACGCCCATTCGAATCGAAACATAAAGAAGGTTCTCAAGTTTATCGCTTGAGAATAATTCCCAGCGGGGACGTAGCTCAATTGGGAGAGCACTGCCTTTGCAAGGCAGGGGTTGAGGGTTCGAGTCCCTTCGTCTCCACTAAATAGCCACTTGTTTTCACAAACAAGTGGCTATTTTTATATGATTCATCGAGTTCCCTTTTCCCTCTCAGTTCGATGAAAGACGCAGAGATTGATGAATTGACCACGAAATTCACGAAACAGACGAAAAAAATTGATTGATACTTCGTTTAACGGCAAGCCGAAGGCGACTGCGCAATCAGATCTGTTTGGTTTGAAAGTGTTGAACCACGAATGAACGCCCATTAACGCGAATCAATTTCCAGCCGCTTGATGGTAAAAGATCGCAGGAGAGTCACCGATACTTAACCTGTACGCCTCATTGAAGTTATGTTTTTTCAAAGAAGTAATTTGCACACCGTTCGTAAACTTTTAACGTTAGTAACACAGAGAAAAAGACTCTCGCAAAGGCGAGCCAGACATAAAGAGTTTCCTGTATCGCGTTCTAATACAAATGAGATTCGAGTGGACGAATGAAACCACCTTGAAAAACTTTTCGTTTTCTTTTCTTTGCATCGCCGCGTCTTTGTGTAAAACTCTTTTTTCAAAAAATAGACACCTCTTTTGCTTTGCCTCAGTGTTCTCCGTGTCTCCGTGTTCTCCGTGTCTCCGTGTCTCCGTGTCTCCGTGTCTCCGTGTCTCCGTGGTTCACCTCCGTGGTTCACCTTTTTCTTTTCCGTGGCAATACTACCCCTGCCGCTTTTGCGCAGCATTTCATTGATAAGATATTAATCACCTCTCTCATTATTCCGAAGATTCCAAAAGCTGAATCACTTCACCCGGCGTGCATTTGTGCTGAATGGAAAAGTTCTTTTCTGATTGTTCCAGATGATAGGCTTTGCTGGTCTGTTCGAATTGTTTTTGAAGCTGAATCGTGCTGAGCGGTTTTTCTTGTCCGTCGACTCCTGCAATAACAGCCAGTCTTCGCGGGGCAACCAATGCCGCCAGGTGGGGGATGTCGCCTGCGTCTCTTAGAATTCCGGGGGCGATAATGCCGAGCCTTTGATTTTCGTAGGGCGATTCTGTGAGATAACTTGAAAGTGAACCGACGGTAACAACGCTGCGAACTCGTGCATCCACCCCGGCTGCACAAATCGCGACAATGCCGGCAGAGCCATATCCAACCAGCGTGATTTTTTCGTCTGCATCGTTTTTTGATTCCAGCACAGATAAAACCGTTCGAACATCAAACACCCATTGCCCAAGCAGCGGACGTCCCAGCCAGAGTGACCACTCGGCTGTGTTATGATCCGGGGCTCGGCCTATTTTATCACGTTTCCAGGCCAAATCCCCAGTTGCTCGCAGTGTTGGAATTACGACATTGATCCCTGATTCCAGCAGTTTTTCCTTCAATTCATCCATCGCAGGAGAAACTTGTTGCTCCAGATTGAGCAGAACAACAGACTGTGTTTTCCCTGGAGTTTGCGACCGGAAACGGCGTAGGCTCAAAACAATTCCCGGTTCGGTTTCAAACGTGATTACCTCTTCTGTTTCGCTTTTTTTATCCGTAGAAACTTTCAATTGCTTTGATGGTATTGTTGCCCCCAGAACGTCATTCAAAGATTTCCTGCGAATTGCCGCCATACTTCGTCCTTCTTTTTTTGTGACGGGAACAGCCATTTGATCGACAATCTTTTTTCCCTCTCGAAAGGCGAACTCAGGAATGGTTACCCAGTTATCCGGTCGCGTTTTGCCGGGAAAACATCGTAGTGTTTCAGGCGGTTCAAGATTCATTTCCGGTTCCGGGATCGGTTTTCCATCTCCTTCCTGCTTCAGATGCAAACTCATCCAGCCATACATCGCTTCGCGCATCGGCTGGTTGTAATCATGTTTTGATTCAAATACGGTATGGCGAATGTTTTCCGGATACCCATAAAGATCATAAATTGGTCGAGCCAGTTTGATCGACTTCTTTGCTTCGGGAACAGAAAATTGAATTCCGTCTTGTGTTGCGTTGATCACCATCAATGCCCGGGGAGCAGTTATTCCAAGGATGCCCCATTCTTCAGTAAACTGTAGCGCAGACGGAACGACTTCACACATGCAGCAGGCTGTTCCAAGATACGCCTGGTAATTCCCGACCGAACAAACAGGCACAATCGCTTTGAATCGTTCGTCCCAGGCACCGGCGTACATCGACTGATTGCCGCCGCCGCTGGCTCCGGTAATGCCTAGTCGCGAACCATCCACTTCTTTGCGAGTGAGCAGGTAATCGACCGCTCTTCCGTTTTCGTAAACCTGTAATCCGCTTAAAGGGGTTCCGATCGGAAACAGAGTCGCAGCGACCATTTCGCCATGATATTCCCCCAATGCTTTCCCAAGCCCGCGTTCTCCTGCCCCGAAAGCATCCACTGCCAGAACAAAAAATCCAAGCTTTGCCAAACCGACACAACGAGCCTGCACGTGAGGATCCTGTTTTGCTCCCTGCCAATGACCATGCACGCAAAGTACCACGGGGAGCTTTCCTTTTCGATTCGGGACATACGCATTGGCTGTCATCCAGACATCGGGCAGCGTCTGGAAAATGATTTTTTCGATACGGTATCCATCCCGCTTGAGTGTTCCCAAAATTTGCGGTTCCAACGGCGTTTTATGCTCTGGGAAACCGCCCCACGCTTCAAGTAATTGTTTACGAATAAAGTCCTTCTGCTTTTTCCATTCAGTAAGCGATGCAGGCGATTGATCGTGACTGTGTTTTTGACTTGCCGATTTTTTGATGAAATCCAAAAAGGCATGATCAGGTTCGGCTGCATTAACATGATGCGAAACCATAAACAACAGCAGTAAGAATGATAATTTCAATATACTCAGCATCTGCTCAGGACCAATCAATAACTTGAATTTACGAGTGGATAATATTTAGGGAACTTCTGTTTTTAAAATATTCCTACTGAACGGAGGGGAGACATTCCTGTCTGCCTTAATAACAGCATGATCAAACGAAACAGACACCGAATGTCTGTGCTCCTTTTGATTAAATAGAGGTTCCCTTTACCCTTTAATTTCACAACGATTCCTGCCAGCGTTTGAATTCTTTTTCTAATTCTTCCAGTCGCTGTGGCTCACTTTTTGCCAGGTCATTATTTTCGATACGATCGACTGATAAATTATATAATTGCCACGACTGGTCTGATTTCGTGCGGACGATCTTCCAGCTTCCTTTTCGTAAGGCTGCCTGTTTTCCGTACATGAAAAACAGCGATTCGTGAGGCGATTTCGCTTTATTCATCAGGACCGCTAAAGGATCTTTGCCATCATAGATGACACCACTTGGCAACTTCGCCCCGGAAAGTATTTGCGAGGCAATTAACAGATCGGGAGACCACAACATTTCATCAATGACGGCTCCTGCTTCAATTTTGCCGGGCCAGCGAGTCATTGCCACCACGCGAAGTCCTCCTTCAAAGCACGTAACACCGCCTGAACGAAGTGGAAAGTTAGAGCCGTCATCCAACCCTTTTCGATCAAGCCGGAAGGCTCCGTTATCGGAAAAGAAAAAGACGAATGTGTTTTCTGAAACCCCGGCTACATCGAGACTTACCAGCACTCGACCAATTTCGAAATCCAAAGCAGTCACAACAGCATAGTAGCGTTTTAATGGATCGGTTTCCTGCGGGGAAAAACCGTAATGCTTGAATGCAGATACGGGTGCCTGCCAGCGATTCGGTTGACCCGGCTTTTTATTTCTCGCACTCGGAAAATGAGGCGAATTAAAAGGGAGATAACAGAACCAGGGTTGTTTATTGCTGGATCGTCTTTCGATAAAATCGATGGCGGCATCGGCAAACAGTTCCGGCGAATATTTACCATCAGCATGTAGCTCCTGCGTTTGTTTGAACAGATCATGCTTGCACGCGTAGATGTGATGATAGTAATCGATATTTCCCGAAGCATGTCCGATAAATTCATCAAACCCACGCTCAGTTGGGCGGGAGCCGGCTGCAAAACCGATGTTCCATTTTCCAAAACAGCCCGTTGCATAAGGAGTTGGAGCGGTTTTGAGAATTTGTGGAATGAGAATTTCCTTCTGATTCAAACCAATACCGTAATTTCCCTTCAATCCAGATAGCTGTTTTTCCAAGCCGTGCCTTTGCGGAATGCGTCCGGTCATTAAGCAGGCACGCGAAACCGTACAGGTGGGCGAGGCTGTGTAGAAGCTGGTTAGTCTTGCCCCTTGCTCAGCCAAACGATTCAGGTTTGGCGTATGAATGGGAGAAGCCGGGTTGTAGCTTTTCAGATCTCCATAGCCCAGGTTATCTGCGGTAATGATTAAGATATTCGGTCGCTGTCGGTTTCCCTTTTCCGCAAGTAATCTTCCTTGGCTGAGACAGAGGAAAAATAAAACAAAGAGAACAAGATTCACAATTTCTCTTGTCAACTGTCGCCGCGTTGAAATGATGAAATGCATGATCAATTCTTTCAAATTTCAGGCAAGCCGAAAGTGACATTCGCCTCTGTTTCCCCAGCCTGCGTACGCAGTCGCCTTCGGCTTGCCGGTAAACAATAGTGCCTTCTTGACCGCGAATAGTATAAGCCCCTGGCATTTCTCACGTACAGGTTGGCTGCCAGCAACATGGCAGCAGAGCAACCAGGGGGTTAACACCCCCGGCTCGCCTGAAACTTGTTTGGTTACGACGAGCCGGGTTAGGTCTCGAAGTGACATTCGAAATAGTGCGTTACGGAAGTTCTTGAATTCGAATGTTTCTCCAGCGGACCTGGTGTCCGTTTTCCTTGAAGTTGTGGACTTGCAAACCGATGAAGCCGCATGATGTCATGTCGTCTTTAAGGTCTGCTGCGGGGACACCGTTGAGGTATGTTTTGATGGAATCGCCGTTGGCAACCACTCGCAGATGATTCCATTCTCCTTTTTTGAATGCTTTGCGGGCCGGTTCGTTTTCTTTCAGATTGTTCAGCCAACCTCTGCGAGATTCATCGTAAATCCCGGCTGTCCAGGCGCGGTTCGATGGATCAATTTCTACTTGATAACCATGCACTTTACGAGCAGGCACAATTCTGGATTTCTCTTTGCCGTTTTCATCTTTCCAAGTGTATGTTTTGGGTTCATCATAAGCGTTGCTGCGAATTTGCACGCCTGAATTCAGAACGGCATCGGGTAGGAAATCGAGTTCGAGAATGAAATTTGCATAATGCTTTTTTGATGTCATAAAACTGTTTGGCGTCCCGGTAACGCTGGTTCCCACAATTTGCCCGTCTTCAACATGGTATTTCGCTTTCCCTCCTTTTTGCACCCAGCCATCCAATGTTTTTCCATCAAAAATTGGTGTCAGTTTTTCCTCAGCAGTTAACGGGCTGGAAGCAAACAATAAACCACAGAGAATTAAACTGAGGGATAAGTATTTCGGAAAGGAAAATCGCATCAAAAGGCTCCTGCTATTAATCATGGTGAATAAAAACTCTCTCAGGCGAGCCGGGCCAGTAATGGCCCTGGTAGCTTTGTCTGATGGTAAGCCCGTCTATCATCAGCTTTTTCACGAAAAGAGTCAAACGTGACAAGACAACGCAGGCTGGGTAATCTACTTTTCTGTGCGATGAATCTGTAAAACAGGGGCTGTCTGGGACAAAATATTGCTGTTTACCAGGAAATTCTGCCTGATTGCAGTATTCTGGAGCAAGATTGTTGACCAGAAGGAAATGGTGTGGATAAACTGCATTGTTTACTTCGAGGCACTGCACACGGCAAGCCGAAGGCGACTGCGTATCTGGCCCAAGCAGTGAAAAGTTTGAATGTCCCTTTCAGCTTGCCGTTAAGCGAGACAATATCAGCCGTGTCAGGTATAGTATACGGGTCACTAACTATTTACGAAATTAATGAGAAAATTAATGAGAGCGATCTCAACAATTTCCTCCGGTAACAGGAATAATTCTTTGAGAGCCATTATCAGCGACATCCACGGAAACCTGGAAGCCTTGGAGGCGGTTCTGGAAGATATTCAGGCTCAGGGGATTGAAAAAATCTACTGTCTGGGCGATGTCATTGGCTACGGGCCGAATCCGCAGGAGTGCATTGACCTGGTCATCGAGAAAGCCGAGGTCACAATTCTTGGAAATCACGACCAGGCGACATTATTTGATCCGGAAGGTTTCAACGCCGGGGCAGAACGGGCAATTTTCTGGACAAGAAAGCAGCTTGAGACCGGCAATTCTACAAATAATGAACGCCGATGGGAGTTTCTGGGAGAACTTCCCCGAATCCGCCGAGAAGAGAAACTGATGTTTGTGCATGGCTCGGCCCGCAACCCACTCAACGAATATGTCTTTCCGGAAGATGTTTTCAATCAACGTAAGATGGAACGCATCTTCAGTTTGGTGGGGAATTACTGCTTTCAAGGGCATACACACATTCCGTGTGTCTTTACCGAAAGCTTGAACAAGCTGCTTCCAGAGGAGATCGATTATCGATATGAGTTGGGAGATGAAAAAACCCTGATCAATGTCGGTTCGGTCGGTCAACCGCGAGATGGCGATAACCGGGCCTCTTATGTTGTGCTGGACGAGAATATCGTCCACTTCAAACGGGTTGATTACGATTTTAATAAAACAGCCGAGAAGATTTATAATATTCCAGAACTGGATAACTTCCTGGGAGATCGCATCAAAGAAGGACGTTGATCCTTTTCTTCTCTTCTTTATTGCAATAAAGCAATAAAGCAATAAATGAGCCAAAAGCGTGAAGGAACCTCTATTAATTCTAAAAATATAATTGAACGGAGGGTAGACATTCTTGTCTGCCTTAAATAGAGCATGCCCAAACGACACAGACAGGAATGTCTGTACTCCTTTTGAATATCATTTTGGTTACGGCGGTCAGAACAGACCAGCCGTGCTGGGGAACTCCCCGTAACTTGCGGCATCACCGCATTCACTTCAACTACTGATCTGCCCCTTGGGCAAGCGAGATACCATTTCGATGGACCAGCAAAAACGAATGTTTCTGTTTTTTTTGTTCTCTTTCAGCGCCATGTTCCTGTGGCTCAATCTGGGGATTCAGTTTTTCTATCCTGATTTCGGAAAGCCAATACCCAAGCAGAAAATAGAGATTAAAAAGGATCAGGAAAGTGAACTCACCAAACAAAAGGATGGGGATTCGCCTGAAATTGACTCGAAAAATGAGAACTCTGAAGTAACCGGAAAACCGGAAACGGATAAGACCACAGAGAAAGAACAGGAAAATTCAGCCGGCAACAAACAGGCGGAACTAAAACTCCCCGCCTTCCCTCGCAGAAAGATTACTCTGGGTGAAAGTAACCCGGAATCAAAACACTTCATTACGGTCGAATTCAGTTCCCGCGGCGCGGTCCTGTCTGCGTTATGGCTCAACGATAAAAGATATCCTGCGCTGCATGATCGCAAACAACCGCTGCAACTGCTGGGAGAAGTGCCGGGAAGTTCGCGGCTCACATTCGATATGCGAGTGAAAACGGTCGATCAACAACTTTCTAAACTGGAACGGGGACTGAATCTGGAACTGGTTGACTGGGAAGTTGACGAAACATCGCTAAGCCCTTCTCGCGTGACCTTTCGGTATCCCTCGCCTGATGGTCGCCTGGAATTATTAAAAACATATGAACTGCTTGAAGGAGATCCAAGCCGAAAAGATTCTGACCCGAACGGTTATTGCCTGAATGCTTCTTTGCAATTCCGAAATTTGTCGGATCGAGATATCGATTTGGAATATGAGCTCCAGGGACCGGTTGGTATTCCGCTGGAGAATGCAGAAAATACTCGCCGTTATCTGGCGATTCAAGCAGGTTTTTTGAAAGACGGAGAAGTTACTCACAAGAAAGTAGCCGGCAAAGAAGTTGCAGAACAGGTGGAAGAAAACAAACCGGAACCGTTTCAATCGCCCATCAAATATGTAGGTGTTGACGGACAGTATTTTGCGGCTTTACTAATTCCGGAAGAGGATCAGGACAAAAATAACTGGCTCTCAGCGATTCAACCACTCTTGTTAAAAGAGCACAAAGATGCCCAGAAGGGGCTGATTAGTATTGAGTTGCAATCAAACCCGATTTCAATTGCAGCCGGAGAATCGCAAACAGAAACATATAAAATGTTTGCTGGTCCCAAACGCGATGCATTACTCAGGCCGTTCGAAGCCGACGGAATTGTCGAATACGGCTGGTTCGGTTCCATCAGTAAAATCATGCTGGCTGTCATGATGTTCTTTCACACAACGCTGGCTGCCCCATACGGTTTAGCGATCATTATGTTGACGGTACTGGTCCGGGGGTTGATGTTTCCGATCTCTCGCAAACATGCCAAATCCGCCAAGAAGATGAAGGATATGCAACCGAAGTTTGAAGCGATCAAGAAAAAATATGCAGACCCGAAAGATAAAGAGAAACTCGCCAAAGCACAGATGGAACTGATGAAAGAAAGTGGTTTCTTCAGCGGTTGTCTTCCGATGTTGCTGCAACTTCCCATTTTTATCGGCTTGTATCAAGCGCTATACACATCGGTTGATTTGCGGATGGCCCCATTTTTATGGATCGATAACCTGGCTGCCCCCGATCATCTGCTTCATCTGCCATTTACAATTCCGTGGCTCGGAGAATACCTTAACCTGTTGCCCTTGATAACGGTCGGTTTGTTCGTGGTTCAGCAGAAACTTTTTGCACCGCCCCCTGCTAACGAAGAACAGGCGATGCAGCAGAAGATGATGGGCTACATGATGATCTTCATCGGATTTATGTTTTATCGTGTTCCAGCAGGCTTGTGTGTTTACTTCATTGCCTCTTCGATGTGGGCAATTGCAGAACGGAAAATGCTGGACGTCAAGGGGCCCTCTTCCGACTCCGACAAGCCAGACAGCGAACCACCACCAGCAGTTAAAGAGAATAAGAAACCGGAGCCTCAACCGCCGAAAGAAGCAGGCTGGCTCCAGAAGAAAATCGAAGCACTCGATGCGGCTGCCAATCCGGGTAAACAAGTCGAGAAACTCAAAGCGAATCCATCAAAAAAAACGGGGAAACGTAAGAAAAAGTAACGCTGAGGCATCGATTGCATTTAGCATCGCCCAAATAATAATTGTCACATCTGTGTTCGTTTTTCGTAGGATGGTGTGCTTGCACCCATCTTCGCGTGCCGGGTTGCGTTCTATAACAGAAAAGAGTTGGGACAGTTATGCCCCAACGATGGATTCACCGGTGTTAAATTAATGACATGGAGACCACATTTGATGGGTGCAAGCACGCCATCCTACTATTTATTCAAAAGGAACACAGACATTCCTGTCTGTCTCGTTTGAGCAGGTCTTATTAAAGGCAGACAAGAATGTCTCCCCTCCGTTCAATAGGCATTTTTTGAATTAATAGAGGTGCAGTTAAGAAAGTTTGCTACTGAATCGATCCACTTGCTTGCTCCAGGCGGGAAAGCAGATCGCGAATGATGCCTTCTGCTTCTTCGCGTTCGGCAAGCAATCGATTCAGCTTTGTTTCCCAGGTTGCGTTTTGCTGATTGGCATCGAGTCTGTGCTGTTCAAGTAATCGCCGTTGCTCTTCCCAGCGGGTAATCCCCTCTGCGATCCATTGACGAGATTCGACTTCGTACTTTTTCAGTGTTTGATGCTTCTGCGTTAAATTCTGCTCCTGCGTTGCTAGTTCCGATTGCAACGTTTTTAATTGCTGAAGTTGCTCCTGGTAAAATTGATCCAGCTTTTCTCGAGAAGCTCGCAATCCCTCTTCATCGGGAGCCTGCCCCGCTTCCAAGGCAAAGTTGACAACCTGCTCATCAAACGCGAGTCGTAATTCTAAATTGTCCTGGTGTGTTTCAATAATCTGCTCGCGAGTTTTCAGTAGTCGCTGTTGTTGAAGGTGCAGTTGTTGCTGCTGCGTATCGAGTATCGAAAGACGACTTTCGTATTCGGTTTCTCTTTTCAGTTGAATCTGTTTGAACTCCGCTTGGATTTCCTGGAACTGCTGTTGCTCGTGCAGTAGTTGTTCTCGCTGATGCTTGAGCGTTGTTTTTGCAATTTGCTGCTCACGTGAGAATGCTGCAAATCGTTCGTCGAGCAGCCCGCGAGCCTTGCAAAGTTGCGTCGCTCGCCTGCGGAATTGTTCGTTATGTTGTTGATGCTTTTGGGTCGCTCGCTGCGTTTCAAGTTTTAACGCATTACGCTGTTGTTCAGTTTGATTGCGTAATCGTTTGAGGTGATCTTCCTGTAAACGCAGTCGGCGTGTTGCTTGAGCCTGCTGTTGTTTGATCTGCTCAAGCTGCTCGTGACAGGCTTGTTCGAACTCATTTCGTTTCCGGGATAATGTTTCTTCCGATTCCCTTTCGATGCGTTCAATTTCATCGAGGCGGGATTTTCGAAGTTGTTCCAGTTCGGCTTCGGTTTCCTGAAATCGCTGTTCTTGTTCTTCGCGTTGCTGTTGCAGTTTCAGTGTTGATTCCTGGTGAATTTTTTGCTGTTGTTCCAGTTGTGTTGCTTGTTCATCGAGTTGTTTCTGTCTGCGATCAGATTCGGTTTCCAGTTCCATCAGGCGGTTTTCGCGGGAGGTTAAATCCTGGCGGGTTTGTTCGACCCAGCGAGAAAATTGAGTTTCCCGCTGTTCAACTTCCTGAATTTTTTCCTGCTGAGCTTGTTCGCGGTGATCCAGTTCTGCCAGCCGGATTCGCAACTGCTCGAAAACTCTCCCTGCATCCGCAAGTAACGCATCTTCAGAAACACCGACAGAAACAGGAGAAGATTGACTGGAGGGAGGCGATGTTTTTTCTGACGAATCGGCGAGCGGCTGCGGTGGGGTAACAGAAACAGGACTGACCGGCTTCAAATGCGAATCATCAACGCGCAGATTTTTATCCCCCAACTGCAACGAAATCCCAGCGGTCTGCTGCTCATCGGAAGTTGCATGCGAAGCCGTTTTGTCTGAAGAAGATATCTGATCCTGACTCACAGGGATTCCTTTCCCAATTTCGCTTGAAAATTGCGTCGAATTTATTCGCTTAAAAGGCATGAACTAAATCTGCTGCCTACCTTCTTACTGAAGCTGTAAAACTATAGCAAACAAGCTTAATTTACGAAATATCAACCATTGCGTTAAATAGAATTCCCTAAAAGACCAAAGTCTGATCTAGCAAATGCCTATAAGTTATGGTAAACTTGCGAACGGTTGTGTCACACATCATGAGCCTTACGGACAACAAGGAGCGTCTTATATGAGCTTGCAACTTCGTATTGCTAAGCATCAATTGATGGACCTGAAGCGAATAGCGAAGTTGGGTACTTCAAAACTGGAGACGATCCAAAAAAAACTTGACAATATCGAGAAACCAGCTTTACGTCCCCAAGATCTCATCGAAGCTATTGAAGATTTGGCAGGGGAAGACACGGAGCCGCTGGTTCGTCAACTGCTCTCATTACGGGGGCTTGTTCGTCAAAGTGGACATTCCGTGTCCGAGGTGTTCTCCGGAGTCCGTGATGCTATCCAACTGAATGGACCTGATATAGATTTTGTGTGGGATTCTTGGCTTAATGTCGAGAATGAAGTAAAGAAACTTGTCCAATTACAATGCGTGAGACTTGCTACGACTGCGATTGAACTTTCTTACGACTATGCGAATCTGCTTCAGCGAACAAAAATCCTTACCGATATCCGCCCCTTGTATAACAATGATGCCGATGAAATAGAAGGGGCGGTAATTTCATATACACTTCGGCTTCGATACGACAATGCTGGCGGTGAAAATGAATTGAGCATTGCAATGGATGAGTCGGATATCAATCAATTGGTTGAACAATGCCGCCGAGCAATTAAAAAGGCTGAAACGGCAAGAAAAATGATTGACGACAAGATTGAAATTGCAGTTGATATTTCCGGAAAGAGAAGTAATGAATAGCATAAATCTAGAAAATCCACAATCACTGGCAGATAGGGACATTGATGAGGACTGGTGCAACGATTCTGTTCCTCCCAATGTGAAAGAGCCTAAAGAAATTTACGTAACCTCTCGTTATCAAAGTTCCCGGAACAATCTTATTCCTAATGTTTGTCGAGCAGTCAGGATTCCAGGTACTCATAAAGTTGAAATTCTTCCAGTTATTGTTTCGCATGAGGCTAGCGAGTCAAGCAAAACATTTGATTGCAGAGGCAGTTGGAGTGCATTTTTAGATAATGCCAGACGACTGGATAATCAGGGAAAGACTGATGCAGCACTCGATCTCATATTCGATCAAATCGATGAAATGATGCTTGCAGGTCAATTTGCAAAGGTTGATCAAATTCTTAAGAATCTAGTTCCAGATAATTATTCCGTTGAGTTATTACTAGGACTATTGACAATTACCTCACCAGCCAAAAATATACTTACTCACCGGCAAGAGTTCTTTCAACAAGTGGAACAGACGTTGCATCGCCGTGGCGAGAATGAAGACGGGTTGCTTTTCGGTTTGAGTTGAGTGGGGTTGACACAATGATGGACCGGGTATATTCAATCAAAGAGCATGTCCCCGAAAATGATATGGACTTCATAGCTGTTGCGATTGGCGCTGTGGATAAAAATCAGTACCACATCGGTATCTTGCATCGCCAAGAAGGAAAGCCGCCTGAACTTTTACACCTCGCCTGGCATTACAAGTTAGAAAATGAGTCTGCCTTGCCCGCTGATTTTTCTATCTGGGTGAAGCTAAATATACCTTCAAGTCGCCAATGCAGTATTGCTGCGTTGTGTCGTAGAATTTGGAAGAAACAGAATCAAAGTGGAATTCCTTACGCATTTAGCAGTCCGGAAAAATCTATTAACCTCCCGACGGGGCGGTACCTTCTTGGCCCGAGTCGATTTGGTCTCACTTGTGCAAGCTTCGTGCTCGCAGTATTCGATTCCGCTGCTTTTCCTCTCGCAGAATATGCAACTTGGCCGAGTGATCGTCTCGAAGATCGTCAATGGCAAGAAAAGATCATCGAGTCACTAAAAAAAGGAGCATCGCAAGAGCATATCCAACATGTTCAAGATGAGATTGGTACTGTGCGATACCGCCCCGAAGAAGTAGCTGCCTCTGCTGCTTTTGTCCCTCCGGCAGCTATATTTAAGGATGCACAGGAGGTTGGAGTGAAGATTGCCAGCAAAATGAAGCAACTCTCCAATTTATGATGGATAAACAAATTAGACTTGAACTCACCCTAAAATCGGTGAGAGCCATTTTCTGGCTTCATCCAGGCTCATATTTGAGCGTTTTGCGTAACTTTCGAGTTGTTCTTCGGTAATTTGGGTCACCGAGAAGTAACGAGATTCCGGATGTGCGAAGTAAAGGCCGCTGACTGATGAGGCGGGCCACATCGCGAGAGAATCTGTCAGGGAAATGTTTGCGTTTTTTTCGGCTTGCAGAAGCTCGAACAGTTTCCATTTGGGAGTGTGATCGGGACAGGCGGGGTAGCCGAACGCGGGACGGATGCCTCGGTATTTTTCGTCGATCATTTCTTCATTGGAAAGTTGTTCCTGCTTTCCGAATCCCCAGTCAATTCTCGACTGAACATGCAGGCACTCCGCGAATGCTTCTGCGAGTCGATCTGCGACCGATTTAAGCATGATCGATTGATAATCATCATGCTCAGCTTCAAATTGTTCGAGCTGGTTTTCGATATTTAACCCGGTCGTGACGGCGAACGCGCCGAGATAATCTTTGCGTCCAGAATCAACCGGGGCAATATAATCTGCGAGTGAACGGAATTCAGTTTGCCCTTTGCGTTCCCATTGCTGACGCAGCATCGGAAATCGCGACAGTTCTTTGTTGTCGTCTTCAGGATCGTAAAGAATGATATCGTCCCGGTCGGAATTCGCGGGCCAGAATCCGTAGACACCTTTTGCGGTTAGCCATTTTTCTGCAACGATTTTATCAAGCATCGCATTGGCTTCATCGTACAACTTACGAGCTTCTTCGCCGACAATTTTGTCATCGAAAATCTTTGGGAATTTCCCTTGTAACGACCAGGTAAGAAAGAAAGGGGACCAGTCGATGTATTCCCGGATTTTCTCCAGCGGAAAATTATCCAGAACTTTTGTTCCCAGAAAATCGGGCGTGGGGATATCAA
>Ga0316209_1002434_pt1 | contig 15025 bp, 13 predicted proteins | sample 6monopyrite_MG_FD_204945 | JGI IMG/M metagenome (GOLD analysis project Ga0316209, IMG submission 204945) | Microbial mat bacterial communities from mineral coupon in-situ incubated in ocean water Damariscotta River, Maine, United States -... | ecosystem: Environmental > Aquatic > Marine >...
TGTCTGCAAATCTAAATGCAATGGCTGTCACACCACCCACTGCGGCATCTGGTGAAGAAAACGCTCCTGTCGTAACACTTACACCGTCAATAGTGACTGTTACCATAGGTGGCGTATTTGCATTCGCCGCTTCCCAGGTGATTTAAACATCTTGCCATTCGCCAGGTGTAAATGGATTACTTACTACAATATCATCTTGATCACGCAGCACAAACTGGTCAGTTTGAATGCGCAAATCAGCGATAGCTCGACCACTAGATGTACTATTTGCTTCGTTGAAGAGGGTAATGTAAGCGTCTTTATTATCTGTGTCATCGCCAGGGGCGATATTGATAGCGTTGGCGTCTTTATTAAAGGAAACCATTAGCTTACCTGCCAATTGTGCTGCAGGTAAGCTATACCTAAGTTCACCTGAATCGCTACCATCGGTATCTCGAATAACAGCGACTTGGGTATTCCCCTCTTCCACTACAACTTCTACACCAGTAATGGTAATCACTAACACACCGACAGTACCGTCGCTAGCTTCAACAACCACTTCGTCATTAACAGCGGTGCCAGACTCTAAGCCAGCAATAGTCGCATCAGAAGTATTCAGGGTATAAACCCAATCACCATTTTCATCTACTGAGAAAGTACCGTAACTAGTTGTCTCATCAGCTGGAGTGACTGTAACGCCATCTCCCACTAAAGTGACTGAACCTGTTAATTCGGCGACATCATTTGTCGTGCTAGCCGTAAGGTCGTCAAAACTAGTCAAAGGGAGCACTTCAGTAGAGGATGCAGAAATTAAGGTTTCAGTAAAACCAGCTGTATCAGTATATACCGCAGAAACACTAATTGTCGTGCCAGCAAAACTATCTTGCACTACATATAAAGCACTAGTCGCCCCGGTAATTGGGAAGCCATTTGCATTCCACTGATACTTTATCTCAGACGTTATACCGTCACCGTCATTAACAGATGCGACTAATTCGACACCATCGATTAATGTTGTGGCACTCGCAGCTACTGAAACACTGCCAGGGCTGTTATCTGATGCGTTAGGAGTCCTTGCGTCATCATCACCACATCCGGTAATAATTGCTGCACTTAACGCACATAGTGTAAATACTTTCAACTTCTTCATTGTTCATCTCTCTTTGAGTTGAGGTTTGTTGTGGTTTGGTGTCCTTTAAATTATTTTATGGTATTACCAATAAGCAATAAAATACATAACCAATACAAGTTTAATGTATAACCAAAACACAGAATTATGTTTCTTCAGTGTGACATGAGACCATAAAGAGATAGATCTTGCTAGCCAATTTTAACTTAAAATTACAAATATTTTACAAAATCATCTCTATTATACAACTTAAAGCAACAACCACACTAACCAAAAGCCAGCAGTAACAAGGGTTGCGTCAGTATTACCAATTATTGATATAATTATTACCAATTTAAGGTGAGTGTATTTAAGTGACTCTTACCATGGCCTTTAGGTCATCAAAAAATAAAGGTATAATGAACAAACGATGGTTATTTAACTGTTGTATTAATTCTCCATAAATAGGGTGTCAAAATTATGTTCTCGTTTTATCACAATATTTCCTTACTACTCTTTGCAACATGTTGTTCCTCGCAGGTTTTCGCTAATGACCTTGCAGTACTCAACCCAAAGGCCCCACCTGGATTAAACTTTGATCTACTCGATTGGAATATAACCGTGCCCACTGATGCTAATAATGATGGAAAGATCGACACCATACCTGAAGAATTTCTCGCTAAAGGGTTTTCTTATAAGCCCTATTTTTACACCGCTGAAGATGGAGGAATGGTCTTTACCGCATTTGTAAAAGGTCCAAAAACCTCAAAAAACACCAAATATACTCGCTCAGAATTGCGAGAGATGTTAAGGCGAGGCAACAATCGTATAAAAACCCAAGGTGTGAATGAAAACAACTGGGTGTTTAGCAGCGTTAGGGGTAAGGAACAAAGAAAAGCGGGAGGTGTTGATGGACGCTTAGAAGCAACCTTGGCTGTCAACAATGTCACAGTAACAGGCGATCCTAAACAAGTAGGTAGGGTGATTGTTGGGCAAATACATGCTAAAGACGATGAGCCAGCTAGAATTTACTATCGCAAGCTACCCAACAACACGAAAGGTTCTATTTATCTAGCCCATGAACCCCGTGGCGGGGATGATGAATACTACGAATTTGTCGGCTCGCGTGCCAGTAATGCCAAAGACCCAGAAGACGGTGTAGCCCTTAATGAAAAATTTAGTTATATCATTGATGTAAAAGGCGATATTTTAACCGTCACCTTAATTAGAGAAGGCAGAGATGACATAATTCATGTAGTGGATATGCAAGACAGTGGTTACAATAAAAGAAATCAATACATGTATTTTAAAGCCGGTGTATACAATCAGAACAGCACAGGCCTTCCCGAAGACTACGCTCAGGCTACGTTTTACCGCTTAGTTAATACACATAAAGGTTACGACCACTAGTTTACATATTTGGTTATACCCGTCTCCCTTGAAGCTGCAGCGTTGTTGGCTGCTCTCACTCACCCCAATCACCTAGTACGCCTAGGCTCATGGGGCTGAGTTCCTTTACCGCCTAGCTGCAACTCCAATGGCTTTGAGTATAGGCCTATAATTATGCGATGCGTAACCAAATTCATAGCAGCACTATATTAATCAATAGTGAAAAAACAAACTAAACTTGCATTTCATAACTTTTTAATTAGAATAAGTTTCAAATCGAAACTTATTCTAATTAAATGCAAAAACGAAATACTCAACATAGAAGACGCGCAATCGTCGAGCAGCTCAATTGCACCGGAGAGGTATCGGTTGATGAATTAGCTAAGTTGTTTTCCACCTCGGAAGTCACCATTCGCAAAGATTTTATTGAATTAGAAAGCAATGGTTTACTGCTCAGAAAGTTCGGCGGGGCTATTTTACTGCCAACAAGCTCTTCTGAACTGTCAGATGAAAAAGTTTCACCGCGAAAAAAGGCAATCGCCGTTGCCGCCGCTTTTTTAATCAAAGATCACAATCGCATTATCATAGACAGTGGCAGCACCACAGCAGCATTGTTACCTGAATTAAAACACAACACAGGTTTGTTAGTTATGACCAACTCCATGCAGGTAGCCAATTATTTGTTAGAAAGAGAAAATGAGCCGAAAGTTTTAATGACGGGTGGTACATGGGACACTCAATCTCATTCTTTCCAAGGCAAAATGGCCGAACGAGTACTTAAAGAATATAATTTTGACCAAGCCTTTATTGGTGCGGCAGGTATAGACTCACAAAAAGGTACCACCACCTTTAACGAATTAACGCAATTAAGCCAAGCAATGGCTGATGTATCAAATCAGGTGATCGTTATGGCTGAATCTGAAAAATTACAACGAAAAATACCCAATGTAGAGTTGCCATGGAGTGCAATTTCGGTTCTAGTAACCGACGATCAAATACCAGCAGATGTAAAACAACAAATTGAACAATATGGTGTAGACGTTATCTGCGCTAATACAACAGAAATTGGAGCTTAATATGTGTGGGATTGTAGGGGCAATTGCCGAACGTAACGTAGTTGAAATATTGTTAGAAGGCTTACGACGCTTAGAGTATCGTGGATACGACTCAGCCGGTGTTGCCCTTTTGGATAACCAAGGAAATCTCACCCGCACCAGACGTATAGGCAAAGTCAAAGAGTTGGCAGATGCTTTGCACAGCAACCCGGTAAAAGGCTCAACGGGTATTGCCCATACTCGCTGGGCAACGCATGGCGGCGTTACCGAAGCCAACGCCCATCCACACTTTTCATCTGAACGTATCGCCGTCGTCCACAACGGTATCATCGAAAACTATCAAACACTACGCCAAGAACTCACCCAAGCCGGTTACGGTTTTAGCTCAGACACCGATACCGAAACCATTGCCCATCAGGTTCATTTAGAACTGGATAAATGCGGCGATTTACTCAAAGCCGTACAAAACTCAGTCACTAAATTTCACGGTGCATATGGCACAGTAATTTTGGATAAGCAGGATCCACAGCGAATTATAGTCGCCCGCTCTGGTAGCCCATTAGTGATTGGCTTAGGCATAGGTGAAAACTTTATCGCATCGGACCAAATGGCATTGTTACCTGTTACTCGTCGTTTTATGTTTTTAGAAGAAGGCGACGTTGCCGAAATCTCCCGCACTAGCATTAAAGTATACGACCAAAGTGGCGCAGTAGTTGAGCGAGAGGTGGTTGAGTCTGATGTAGAGCATGATGCCGGTGACAAAGGCGGCTATCGCCATTACATGTTAAAAGAAATCCACGAGCAGCCAAGTGTTATCCGTAATACTCTGCAAGGTAGATTAAGTGACACTGGTATTAGCCCAAATATATTTGGCCATGGTGCCGACCAAATATTAGCCGGCATTAAACATGTGCAAATTATCGCATGTGGTACTAGCTATCATTCTGGTATGACAGCCCGTTACTGGTTAGAACAATATGCCAATGTATCCTGTAATGTAGAAATTGCCTCTGAGTTTCGCTACCGAAAATCTTTTGTGCATCCCAATAGCTTAATTGTCACTATCTCACAATCAGGTGAAACAGCCGACACACTAGCCGCCCTTAGGCTTGCTAAACAACAAGGTTATTCTGCAAGTTTAACTATCTGTAACGTACCAGGATCATCATTGGTAAGAGAATCTGACCTCGCCTTTATGACCCTAGCCGGAGCAGAAATTGGCGTGGCTTCCACTAAGGCTTTCACAACACAACTCACCGGCTTTTTAATGTTAACCCTAGCGATTGGCCAACACAACAACATGAGTCAAACAAACCATGACGATATTGTGAAAGCATTACATAGCCTGCCTGCTAAGTTAGAAGAAACCCTGACGTTAACCGCAGGCATCAAAGAACTGGCTAAAGAATTTGCCGATAAACAACACAGCTTGTTTTTAGGCCGAGGCGATCAGTACCCTATCGCCATGGAAGGAGCCCTGAAACTCAAAGAAATTTCATACATCCATGCTGAAGCGTACGCATCGGGTGAACTTAAACACGGTCCGCTGGCACTCATTGACGACGAAATGCCAGTCATAGTGGTCGCACCTAATAATGAACTACTCGAAAAACTTAAATCAAATGTTGAAGAAGTCCGCGCTCGCGGTGGCATTATGTACGTCTTCGCTGACAAACAAGCCAATTTTAAAAGTGACGATACTATGCGTGTTATTAACGTCCCACACTGCGAAGCTGCGGTGGCTCCCATAGTGTATACCTTGCCACTGCAACTGCTGTCATATTACGTTGCAGTGATCAAAGGCACAGATGTAGACCAACCTAGGAATTTGGCTAAAAGTGTGACTGTGGAATAATTCATGAGATGGCTTTAATTGTCTTTGTGGTTTACAAATAATGTAGGAACTTCTTAAATAAAGATGGAAAGTCTTAAATAAAATTGGATAGCAAAAAAAAGCAGCCTACCTATATGGCTGCTTTTTTTTTGCATAACAGTCTCGTCCCAAAAGGCGTAAACACAACACTAGCAACGCTCAAACTCGACAATAAATTTAACAGTAATAGAGTTACTGCAAAATACAATGTTGACATACGGCAACTATTCCTTATACTCCATATTATACAGTAACGTCGTTACAGCATTTTAAGCGGAGGAAGGATGAGGGTCAAACTGAAAGAAATTGCGGTAGTGCAGATGGGAAACTCTTTTCGCTCAAGACTTGAACCTGACCCAAATGGAAATATGGCTGTTATTCAGATGAAGGACTTAACTGAGGATAACCGGCTTAATGATCAAGAGCTAGTTCAAATTGATATGCAGGATTCAAAGGAGCATCACCGTGTCAAAAAAAATGACATAGCGTTTCGCTCTAGAGGCCAAACCAATACAGCCGCACTAATTGATTTTAGTATAAATGCAGCAGTTATTGCCGCACCACTTCTACGAATTAGGATTGGTAGCGCTTCCATTATACCAGCATATTTATGCTGGTACATTAATCAACCTTCATCGCAATCTGCGTTGCAGAGCAAAGCGACTGGTTCAGCAATGAGAATAATTGGCAAGCCAGCTCTTGAGGAACTTGAGATTGAAATTCCTAACATCGCAGTACAAAAGAAAATAATTGCACTCAATGGGCTATCAATAGGCGAGCAAAAACTTATGAAAGCGCTGGCAGAAAAAAAAGGGTTATTGATTGAAGGAATTCTGATGCAACTTGCATCGAATACCCAGTAATTATAGTTACTGGGTTTAAACCGCAAAAGAGTGTTCCAGCACTCCTAAGCAAGACCATAAACTAAATAGGACATAAATATTATGACAAAGAAAACATCATCAAGCAAGGGTAATACTCGGCACGTAGTTCCTCATCCCGAGGGTTGGGCTAATAAAAAAGGCGGCTCTAACCGAGCATCAAGCGTTCACGACACTAAGCGCGAAGCTGAAGCCGTGGCGCGCGAGCAAAGCAGGCGCGAAAGTTCGGAACTCGTTGTTCACGGTAAAGATGGTCAGATACAACGCAAAGATAGTCATGGGAATGACCCGCGCAAAATAAAAGGATAAGGAGAACTTATGACTGGTGAATATAAGAAAACAATAGGTTTACCGCAGTCACATATTCTCAATATTTTGAACAGCAAATGGGGAGTAAGAAAAGGTCAAGACACCGATACGTATGAATGTGAAGAGCTTAACGAGGAAGGTACACCGATTGCGGTGTATACAGTTAAGGATAGCACATCAATTTACCCTCCTTTTGGGCGGTCGATTACATGGACTCAATCATCCGTAACAAACAATTAGTATTTTAACTAACTTTTAAGCGGGGCGGTTTAAAGCCAGCCCCTGTTGATTGATAAAAGACCAAATTGAAGGACAAATTAATGAACGATAAAATTCAACAAAAAGACATTAACAACGCAGCATGGGCTGCTTGCGACACATTCAGAGGCGCAGTCGACCCGGCGCAATATAAAGACTACATATTGGTTATGTTATTCGTAAAATACATTTCCGATGTATGGAATGATCACTATGAAGAATACAAAAAACTATATGGCGATGATGACATACGGATTAGGCGCAAGCTTGAACGTGAACGCTTTTTACTTCCGATGGTTGAGTTAACCGAGGAAATTGAAGATAAGGAAACTAAAGAAAAGAAAACTGTCATTACCGATAGTTTCTTGGCTAACTACTACTCGTTATTTGAACGCAAGAATGATCCCAATATTGGTGAATTGATCAATATTGTTTTGGAGCATATTGAAACAGCCAATAAATCAAAATTGGAAGGCGTTTTCCGTAATATCGATTTTAATAGCGAATCCAATTTAGGAAAAACCAAAGACCGAAATCGCCGCCTTAAAACCCTACTTGGTGATTTTAATAAGCCAGCCTTAGATATGCGTCCGACTCGTGTATCCGAAGACGTTATTGGCAATACATACATCTATCTTATTGAACGCTTCGGCTCAGATGCGGGTAAAAAAGCAGGCGAATTCTATACGCCACATAAAGTATCCGAGTTGGTAGCCAGACTATGTGCGCCTAAAGTAGGAGCTCGTATTTGTGACCCAGCATGTGGATCAGCCGGGCTACTAATTGAAGCAGCACGCCAAGTTGGTGACCGCAATTACTCGCTTTATGGAATGGAAGTGAACGGCAGCACTTGGGCGCTCGCACGGATGAACATGTTTCTACATGGTTCGGATTCAGCCCGTATTGAATGGTGTAACACTTTAACCTCACCCGCCTTAGTCGAGAATGACCGATTAATGAAGTTTGATAATGTCGTCGCTAATCCTCCTTTTTCACTAGATAAATGGGGCGCAGAGGAAGTTGGGGAAGACAGATACAATCGTTATTGGCGCGGACTGCCTCCTAAATCAAAAGCTGACTTTGCGTTTATTAGTCACATGGTAGAAGCAGCGGTTGAAAAAGAAGGCCGGATCGCAGTGGTTGTTCCTCATGGCGTGCTGTTTAGAGGCGCAGCCGAGGGGAGAATTCGTCAGAAAATGATTGAAGAAAACTTGCTCGATGCGGTAATTGGTCTGCCTGGAAACCTATTCCCTAGTACAGGTATTCCAGTAGCCATCCTCATGTTTGATCGCACCCGCGAAAAAGGCGGTTTGAATGAAAGTCGCAAAGATGTTTTATTTGTTGATGCCAGCGGTAAGGAGCATTACCAAGCGGGTAAAAACCAGAACATCCTACTTGATGAACATTTAGATAAAATTGTGGCAGCGGTCAGCGCCCGCATCGAGGTTGAGAAATATGCCCATTTGGCCTCGTTTGAGGAAATCAAAGAAAACGACTTTAACCTGAACATTCCTCGCTACGTCGATACTTTTGAAGAAGAGGTAGAGATCGACATTGTTGCTGTACAAACTGAAATTACCACACTTGAAAGCGAGCTAACGGATGTTCGCCAAAAAATGGCTGAATTACTGAAGGATATTGTACCTAGTGATGCATCTGAGGTAGCGAGATGAGTAAAAACGTTACAAATCCAGAGCATGTCAGTTTTGAGAGCCTAAAAGTTATCAACGAGCAAGGTGGTGAAACATGGTTAGCTCGTCAGCTAGCAAAAGTATTAGACTATGCCGAGTTTCGGAATTTTCTACCGGTTATTGAAAAAGCCAAAAAAGCATGTAAAAACAGTAATCAAGCTATCTCAGACCATTTCGTGGAGATCCACGAGATGGTCGATATCGGCTCAGGTGCCAAAAGGGAACTACCCTCTTTTGCACTTTCCCGCTATGCCTGTTATCTCATCGTGCAAAACGCTGATGCTAGCAAGGCAGTCATCGCCAATGGCCAGACCTATTTCGCCATTCAGACCCGTCGTCAAGAGCTTCAAGACGACACTGGCTTTGCGCAACTCAATGAAGACCAAAAACGCCTGATGCTGCGAAATGAGCTGGCAGACCATAATAAACAATTGGCTGCCGCTGCCCAAGATGCGGGTGTTGAGACCGGCCTAGACTACGCCATTTTCCAGAACCATGGCTATAAGGGACTTTACGGTGGCCTAGATAATAAAGGTATTCATCGTAATAAACGCCTTAAAAAGAGCCAAAAAATACTCGACCACATGGGCAGTACCGAATTAGCCGCCAACCTATTCCGCGCTACCCAAACGGAGGAAAAGCTAAAGCGTGATGAGGTTAGTAATAAAACCCAGGCCAACCAAACTCACTTTGAGGTCGGTTCCAAGGTGCGTGAAACGATTCAGGAGTTAGGCGGCACCATGCCTGAAGACTTACCCAAGCCAGAAAAAGGTATTCCGCAACTGGCGCGTGCACAGAAGAAACTGGTGGGTGACAATAATGAAAAGTAACCTACTAAAAAAGTTAGGCCGAGTTTCGACAGTGCCAACAGACTGGAAACTAACAACAATAGGTAAGGTTTGCCGTATAAGAAATGACCTTAGAAAGCCATTGTCAGCCGAAGAAAGAGCCAAAATCCAAGGTATGTACCCATACTATGGTCCTACAGGAGTTTTAGATTTTATTGATCATCACTTGGTAGAGGGGAAGTTCGCGTTAATAGGCGAAGATGGCGATCACTTTCTGAAACCAAAACAAAAGGCTCAAACACTCCTAGTTAATGGAAAGTTTAATGTAAATAATCATGCTCATATTATTGCAGGAACCGAAAAGTGTACCTCAGAGTGGTTTTTTATTTATTTCCACCACAGAGATATAACTCACTTGATAAGTCGACAAGGAGCGAGCCGATATAAGCTCAATAAAGACACACTAACTAAAATTCCGATGCTTGTTCCACCAATAACGCAACAGCTAGAAATCTACAAATTACTAACAACATGGGACAGTGCCATAGAAAAAACCGAAGCGTTAATCGCTGCCAAGGAAAAGCAGTTCGAATGGTTAACTCAACAACTCCTCAAGCCAAAAGCGTCATGGAAGTCATACAAATTAAGCGACTTATTTGATAATAGGAGAGAAACAAAAAATATCGACCTACCACTAATATCAATCACAAGGGAAAAAGGAGTTATCCCACATTCAGAAACAAACCGAAAAGATAATTCAAATGAAGATAAATCAAAATACTTAAGAATACGCCCTAATGACATAGGCTATAACACAATGCGTATGTGGCAAGGCGTATCTGCACTTTCAACTATTGAAGGGATTGTCAGCCCTGCCTATACCATCTGTGTACCAAGAAATAATGTTGATCCGGAATTCATGGCATTTTTATTTAAAACTAAGCCAATGATTCACAAGTTTTTTAGATACTCACAAGGTTTAACCTCTGATACGTGGAATCTGAAATTTCACCATTTTTCTGAAGTAGAAGCTTCCATATCGGACCTCCAAACTCAAGTTGAAATTGCTAAAGTACTTAATACTGCTAAGAAAGAAATCAATACTTTGAAGAAATTTTCAAAGAAGTACCGACTGCAAAAACGCGGCCTAATGCAAAAGCTGCTAACCGGCGAGTGGCAAGTAAAAGTGAATCCGCAAACAACAGGGGAAAGATTTAAGGAGGTAAGCGCATGAGCACATCAACTGTTGGCTACGATGCGCATTCCAATTCGCAAAGCTTTGAGTTCAACGAAAAGTACCTATCGCAGATCCCAGCATTACAACAACTGATTAATTTGGGTTATCAGTATTTAACACCAGAGCAAGCATTGAGGGAGCGAGGCGGACGAACCTCCAATGTGATCATGGAGGGTGTTCTTCGTAAACAATTAAAAAAGATAAACCGTATCAACTATAAAGGTGGAGAGTATCTTTTTAGTGAAGAGAATATTCAATCGGCCATCCAAAAGCTCAAAAACGTCAAGTTCGACGGTCTGCAAAAAACTAATGAAGCCATCTACGATTTAGTCACCTTGGGATCAGCCATGGAACAAACCATTGAAGGGGATTCGAAGAGCTTTACACTGAATTATATAGACTGGAAAAAACCCTCGAATAATAGTTTTCATGCTGTGGCTGAATTTTCTGTTGAACGAGCACGAAGTACAGAAACCGTCAGGCCTGATATCGTATTGTTTGTTAATGGCATTCCTTTTAGCGTGATTGAATGCAAGTCACCGAAAACCGAAGTCGAACAAGCTATTTCACAAAATATTAGAAATCAAGGTGATGACTATATTCCTCGCCTATTCACCTTTGTGCAGCAAGTTTTGGCTGTGAATAAAAACGCCGCTCAATACGCGACTGCTGGAACGCCTAAAAAATTCTGGGGTGTCTGGAAAGAGCAAGAAGACAAAGGCTCTTTGTCATTGGAGAAGGATGTTGATAAGGCTGTGAACACCGTACTTGACGATGACATTAAAAATCAATTATTCAGCGGCGAATTTTCAGCATCACGAACTTTTTTTGATGAGCTGGAAGCCGAAGGCAAACGGCTGGTTACGGAACAGGATAAATCTATCTACAGCTTGTGCAGGCCAGAACGTCTTTTAGACCTGGTTTACCGCTTTACGCTTTTTGATGGTGGCATAAAAAAAGTAGCCCGCTATCAACAGTATTTCGTAATTAAATCCACAATTGCACGGATAAAAAAACTAGGTGCAAAAAATGCTCGCCAAGGCGGTGTTATTTGGCATACGCAAGGTTCAGGGAAGTCCCTCACCATGGTTATGCTGACAAGAGTAATGGCGCTAGATCCTCAGTTGATCAGCCCAAGAATTATTCTGGTCACTGACAGGGATGATTTAGACAAGCAGCTAGGTAACACCTTTGCTGCCTGCGGCCTAAGTCGTGAACGTGCAACCTCTGGCCGTAACTTGGTTAAGCACCTTAAAAACAAAGTTGGCCTGATCACCACGCTTATCCACAAGTTTGAAAAGGGTTGGGTCAGTGAGAAGTACGTGGATGAATCACAAGATATATTTGTGCTAGTTGATGAAAGCCATCGAACCAACTTTGGGTCTCTGGCAGCTAGAATGCGACAAATGCTCCCTAACGCCTGTTTTCTAGGATTTACAGGAACACCTCTACTTAAAAAAGAAAAGAACAACTTTGCTAAGTTTGGCGGGCTAATTGAGCCTCATTACACGATAAAACAAGCGGTTGCCGACGAAGCAGTATTACCGTTGCTGTATGAAGGCCGTCACGTTGAAATGGAACAGAATCAGTCTGCCATCGACCTGTGGTTTGAGCGGCATACAGCTGCGCTCAGCAAACAGCAAAAAGCCGACCTTAAGAAGAAATACGCACGATCTGAAATGCTTAATAAAGCGGATCAGGTCATCTATATGCGAGCGTTCGATATCAGTGAGCATTTTCGAGCTAACTGGCAAGATACAGGCTTCAAGGCTCAACTTGTCGCTCCGACCAAGCTTGCGGCACTTAAGTATCAAGAATTCTTAAGTGATATTGGTGCGCTGACATCGGAAGTAGTCATCTCAGGCCCTGATACTCGTGAGGGGCATGAGGAAGTTGATGAAGGTCCATCAGATGAAGTGGGTAAGTTTTGGGAAAAAATGATGAAACGCTTTGGTTCCGAAGACGAATATACAAAGCAAGTTATCAATCAATTTAAGCACGGTGATGATCCTGAGATTCTAATTGTAGTGAGCAAACTATTAACAGGGTTTGACGCACCACGAAATACTGTGCTGTACCTTTGCCGAAGTCTTACGGAGCATACTCTTTTACAAGCGATTGCTCGTGTAAATCGTCTCTATGAAGGAAAAGACTTTGGGTATATCGTAGATTACGCAAGCGTACTGGGTGAATTAGATAGAGCACTCACCATGTATGAAGCGTTCGAGGGTTTTGACGAAGATGATCTAGCGGGAACGCTGACTTCAATAAATGAAGAAGTTTTCAAGTTGCCTCAACGTTATTCTGACTTATGGGATTTGTTTAAAGAAGTTAAAAACTCGAAGGATGAAGAGGCCTATGAGGTGCTACTAGCTGATGACGAATTACGTGAAGAGTTCTATGAATGCCTATCTGCGTACAGCAAGTCCCTAGGTATAGCGCTCTCTTCTGAACAGTTCATAATGACCTCAGACGAAAAGAAACTAAAAAACTATAAAGACGACCTAAAGCGATTCCAGAATTTAAAGGCCGCAGTTAAGTTGCGATATGCTGAGGCAATTGACTACCGGGACTATGAGCCAAAAATTAAGAAGCTGCTAGATACCCACATTCAGGCGAATGAAGTAACACAGCTAAATGAACCGGTTAATATTTTTGATGAGAAAATGTTTAACATGGTGAAGGAAGACCAGGGTGTTTATCAAACGAAAACAACCGCCTCTAAAGCAGACACCATTGCGCATGCTACCAAACGCAGCATCTCAGAAAACATGGATGAAGACCCTGCCTTCTATGCAAAGTTTTCTAAGCTAATTCAAGACGCAATTGACGATTTTAAAGCGAGAAGAATCTCTGACCTTGAGTATCTCAACCGAGTTATTGATATTCGTAACAAAGTCGCTACTAAGCAACATGAAGATGTACCAGACAGTATCCGAGACAACGATGAAGCTTGCGCTTATTTCGGATTAATAAAACCTTATTTCATGAAATATGAAATGGAAAGTGATCGAATTGATTTAATTGCATCGGAAACCTCACTTGCTATTCAGGCAATTGTTGATGCTAATTGGAAAATTGATTTTTGGGATGATTCTAACGTTCAAAAATCGGCAAAGAACGATATCGATGATTTCCTTTATGACGAAGTAAAAGATCGATACGGTGTATCTTTGGCTTTAGAGCAGATGGATGAAATTATCGAAAAAACGATGCAAGTTGCCAAACACAGGAGGCATTATTAATGTCAGCAATGACATATTCCATTGCATATGGGGAGGGAGAAATCCCTTTCAGATTATCCTTCTCTAAACGGAAATCACTAGAGATATCTGTCCATCCCGATAAATCAGTTTTTGTTAAGGCTCCAGAAGGAACAGAACAACTAGTCATAGAAGAAAAAATTAGAAAGCATGCTCGTTGGATAAAGCGTCAGATACGATATTTTGACCAATTTGACCCAAAAACACCGACTAGGAAATATGTAATCGGTGAAAGTCATCTCTATTTAGGAAAGAAATACCGACTCAAGGTAATACTGGAAGACGAGAATAGTATTCTCCTAAAAGGTGGTTTTTTTGTAGTGTCGTCGGAAAATGGCAAGCCTGATCAAATTGAATCACTTTTGAATGATTGGTACGGAGAAAAAGCTAACTATTATTTGACCAGAACATTTCATGAATGTTGGGAACAGTTTAAGGGACTGGACATTGATAAGCCTACTTTCAAGATTATGAAACTAAAAAAACGCTGGGGAAGCCTATCAAAAAACAACATGCTGTCTTTAAATCGGGATTTGATAAAGACGCCTAAAGAATGCATTGAATATGTAATAATTCATGAGCTATGCCATTTAGTGCACCACAATCATAGTTCTGATTTTTACCTTTTGCTAGAACGGATACTTCCTGACTGGGTAAAGCGGAAGCATAAGCTTGAGTTGGCTTTGATTTAAGCGCTTTTGAAATTTTTCCAAATGGTTTTGTGCTTCTTCCTACTTATCCCATTAGCAAAACCGCTGCATATGTAAATCCAATTCTTAAAAATATACATTCATCAAGTTCTATAACAATTAGTGGCGGTGGTTAGCTTCATACATTACATTCTTATCATAATGAAAGTTAAATTTCATTATGATAAATTAAATTATTGTTTTATATACAATAATGTTAGGCAAACTTAGTTTTATAAGTACTTCACATCAATTGCGCCAAAAACTTCTCATATTTAAATTTTATGTGCTAAGACTTAAGTTAGACATGATTTTAGAAGGATGGGAAATGAACAGGTATACACAGACGGAAAAGAAGTATGAGAAATGGTTTAAAGAGGGTGTGCGGCCGAGCCAGGTCGATAATTCCAGCGGGTGTGATCCCCGCTCCGGCAAGGTAGGTCAACCACCGGATAGCAAGCATCGGGCAGGCGGCGGTAACGCCAAATGTTAAGCACGATGGGCG
>Ga0316209_1002435_pt1 | contig 15010 bp, 11 predicted proteins | sample 6monopyrite_MG_FD_204945 | JGI IMG/M metagenome (GOLD analysis project Ga0316209, IMG submission 204945) | Microbial mat bacterial communities from mineral coupon in-situ incubated in ocean water Damariscotta River, Maine, United States -... | ecosystem: Environmental > Aquatic > Marine >...
TGTTTGCTGTCCAATGTTTTATTAAACTCCCAGGTGCTAATGCGGTTTGATCTGCAGATGTTCCAATAATCATTTCAAAGTTAATTCCGTCAGAATCGCCACCAGACCGTGCGTTTTTTAATTCATTCGCATTTTCTCTTGATGCCTTGCTTTTTCTCTCAGGGAGTTCATAATCGATGCGCTCTTGTGCATCTTGAAGTTCATACTTTTTGGTATATCCGATAGTCGGGAAGTTTTCGTTATTAAAAAAAGTTCCGTTCTCGATCATTGACGTACTAGAACCTGAGGCTGGAAAACCTTTGCTCGTATACGATTGTCTGAAATTCATTTTAACTGAATCACCAGGTTGCAATGGTAATTTTAATTGATATATGGTATAATCATAGTCAATATATGCGTTGTTGATAGCAGCTCCACCTTCAAAATACAAATCGTTTATAACTACATTATCATCTATTAATTTTTGAATATGAACCTCTTTGATTGGTACATCATTGGTGTTTTTGAGCGTATAATAACCTTCTACTGTATAATTTCTTTGCGATGGATATAATTCAACGTTTAAGTTGACACTAACTATCTTAGGCTGTGGCAGGTATTCAAATTTCTTTAAAGCTTTTTCATACCCAACTCTATAGGCTGTTGTTTCGGTATTCGTCCAATAATGGTTAATTACATTCGTATTATAAAAGATAAAAATTCCCATACTTATAAATGCTACAATCACAACGATCGTTAATACGGTCAACGGTTGACTCATACGAAATCTGGAGGTTTTTAATCGTTTTACCAAGCTAGTTTCGGTGCCTCTCACCATTAAAACTGACGCCAGAATAAGTAATAATATTCCGAAGAGATACCAATAGGATTTAATGAAAAGGTAGGGTTGTAAGAAATGTCCATAACCGTTCATATCTGAATAAGTAGCTAACGAATTTCCACCAAACAAATACAGCGGGTGATTAAAACCAAATACGCTTAAAGCTATAACGATAATGTACGTTACAATAGCGACCATGATTCCAACAAACTTATTGTTAACCACCGACTGAATAAAAAAAGCAATCATGGTATACAAGCTAAGAAAGGGTAAAATTTCTAAAAAGAAACCGCTAAAATAGACTTGAAACTCAAATTGATAATAACCTCGCATGGTTTGAAAAATCACTCCCGATACAATTAAGGCAAGCATTAACACCACATAAATTAAGTTTAACCCAATATATTTACCCAACAGGTTCATAAAGCTAGACATCGATGAGGAGTCATAAATAAGATTGAGCTTAGCAGCCCTCTCCTTCCACACTAATTCTCCTGAATAAAACAGCAAAATGATAATGAAAAAATAAATAGAGGTTTCTTGGAGTTCTTCCACTATAAAATACGTTGCAGGAAAACTGTCTACGTCATATACGGTTCCTAGATTTACAGAGTTAATGAGTATGATTATCATACCGCAAATAACAATTCCCCAAAAAGACGGCTGTTTGCTAATACTCATAAAATAAAACCACGAAAATTGTTTTAATTGCGTCCATTTGGCGATGAACCCAAAATGCTTATTTACATTGGGTATGTCAATGTCGATTGAATCTGCAGCGCCATTGGTTACTACTGTTTGTCGTTGTTTTCTTTTGGAGGCTTTCTCTTTAACTACATTAAAGTTGAATTTCTTGTAACCATAAACCAATGCTATGATTCCAAGTAAAATCCAAAATATTTTATTGAACAGAAGCGCACCACTAAAAGGTATACTTTGTGTACTCTTTTCTAATAACGTCCATGTTGTTGTTACATAGGTCGTAGTGGTTAGAGAGAAAGGATCCAGAATGGCTTGCCAAAAGTCATTGCTTATGGCTTTGGTTAGCATAAATACAACAAACAAAATGACACCTTGCGTATATACAACGACCAGATTTCTACTTAAAGCACCAGTGACAAAAAACAACGACGCTCCAAAAAATAAGGTGGGTAAAGTTGTCATAAAAAATGTCTTAAAGTAGACTATAGGATTAAAGGCTAAAAGAGTATCTGGCTTATGCCAAGGCATGAATTCACCTATGATCATTCCGAATAAAATGCCCGAAAACACGAATAGCAAAACAACAAAAGACCCTAAAAATCGACCCAGCAAATAATCTTTTTTATTGATTGGTTTAGAAAAGATGAGTGATTCTATCCCATACTCGAAATCTCTAAGTACAGAAACTCCCATAATCATTGATGCCAGGATCATGAATATACCAGTAATGGCGCCCATGGTTTTGGCGATCACTAATGGTGAGTTGTTTTTCATGAGACCCATTTCTGAACCCTGAAAAATAAAATCTACACCAACAAGTGAAAATAGAAATAAGAAAAGAAAGAATACATACGTATCGGGACGCTTGATGCGATATTGTAATTCGAATTTAAAAATAGGATACCACATGACTAATTAGATTGAGCGTTAGAGCTATTGAAAATTTGAGAGAAATAGACGTCTTCTAACGCTGCGTCGATTAGCGTAAAACCATCCCCCGGATGTGTGTCACTTAGAATATGTATGGTTGGTTTTCCAAGAAATAACTTCTCGCTAATCACTTGATAATGTTTCTTGTAAGCTTTTAGTTCTGCTTTTTCGATTGTTTTTGTATAGACTTTGTCTTTAATACTCTCGATTAGTTGTAGCGGTTGCCCCTGTAGAAAAACGCGCCCTTGGTTAATAATGGCCATGTTTGTACATAGTTCTTTAACATCGTCAACGATATGAGTAGATAAGATCACTACAGTATGTTCACCTAACTCACTTAAAACATTGTAAAATCTATTGCGTTCTAAAGGATCTAAGCCAGCTGTTGGTTCGTCAACAATGAGTAGCTTAGGGTTATTAAGTAAAGCCTGTGCTATACCAAAACGCTGCTTCATACCACCGGAAAAACCTTTGAGGTTTTGTTTTCTTACATCGTACAAATTGGTTTTATGCAAAAGTGCTTGTACCAATTCTTTACGCTCACTCTTATTGGTTATTCCTTTTAAAACAGCAAAATGATTCAGTAATACCTCTGCAGATATCTTAGGATATAGACCAAATTGTTGAGGCAAATAGCCCAATACCTCTCTTAATTCATTTTTTTGCTTTAGCACATCTATATCGCCAAGAGTAATGGTTCCGGCATCTGCTTCTTGTAGAGCGGCAATGGTTCGCATTAAAGTCGATTTCCCGGCTCCATTGGGGCCTAACAAACCAAACATGCCTTTAGGTATGTCTAACGAAATATTTTTTAATGCTTCAATTCCATTGGAATAAGTTTTTGAGATATTATCAATAATTAGTTCCATACTGTTCGTTCCTTGATTGATTATGAGCCACAAACATATAGGCTAAGTGTTATGACTTAAAGAAATTGGGATACATCACTTGTTGAGCGGGACACAAACAGTTTTAGAAGTAACAAAGGGAGTTTATCCCGGCTAAAGAGGTATATAACCCTTAGTGTCTATTGTTCATCAACTAAGTTGTAAGAGGAAGTTTATTTAGTTAATATTGATGTATGAAGCTGAAAATAGCAGACAGAAAAAAGAAAATTATTAGCCGCTTATTTAAAATTACGTTAGTAATTATAGGTGTGGTTATTGTCTTATTTAATGACTCATTTGGAAAAATAGAGGGGTTTCTGGAGTTTATTGCACTGTACTTTATTCTAATATTTATAACAATTACCCACTGGATTTTTAAACAAATTAAATCAATTATTAGATTAAAAAATGAGAAAGAAAAAACTGAACTATTGCATTTAAAAAGTCAGGTAAATCCACATTTCTTTTTCAATACGCTCAACAATTTATATGGAATCATGGAGAGAGACTCCATGGAAAGAGAAATGGTGCTCAAACTGTCTCATATGATGCGGTATAGTATCTATGAAGGGGAAAAGGAATGGGTGACGCTACAGCAAGAATTTGATTATTTAAAAAACTATGTGGAACTTCAAGAAATTCGTTATCATAAAAAGTCTGATATTCAATTTAATTCGGAACTGAATAACCCTCAAGCTAGAATTATGCCGTTGCTGTTTATAATTCTAGTCGAGAACGCGTTTAAGCATGGTTTGGAAAATTTAGAAAAAGATGCGTACATCTATATTAACTTAACCGAAAATAATGACACCGTAAATTTTGTAGTTGAGAATAATTTTGAAGCGCAGCAAACCTCGAATCATGAAGGGATTGGCCTAAAGAACTTACAAAGACGGCTAGAATTAGTATATCCGAATCAACATAAGCTTTCTTTTAAGGAGGACTCCAATACCTATAAGGTCACATTATCTTTAAAAATCAAATAATGAGGTATTTAATTTTAGATGACGAACATATTGCCCACAAGATCATCATGGAATATTGCGAAATGCTCCCACATATGAAGCTGCAAAAAAACTGTTATAATGCTTTAGAGGCATTAGAGTATCTAAACTCGCATCAAGTGGACTTAATTTTTTTAGATATAAACATGCCAAAGCTTAAAGGGTTTGAATTTTTAAAAACGCTTTCAGCTCCACCAAAGGTTATAGTCACCACCGCCTATAGCGAGTTTGCATTAGAGGGTTATGCACTAAATGTTACAGACTATTTATTAAAACCGTTTAGTTTCGAACGTTTTTTAAAAGCGGTAAATAAGGTAACGGGTACGAATACCACTTCCAATCATGTTAGTGTAGAAGAAAAAGACACCACACCTAAACGCATATTTCTGCGTCAGAACAAATCATATGTGCAAATTGAAGTAGACACCATATTACTTATAGAAGCATCAGGCAATTACACTAAAATTGTTTGTAAAGATGAAGTCATTACCATAAGGGAAAAGATATCTGATGTTTTAGAATCTCTGCCATCAGACAATTTTATACAAGTACACAAATCATATATAGTTGCCATTAAACATATTAATAAGGTTGAGGGAAATAGAATTCATATTCAAGACCATACAATTCCTATTGGAAAACTATATAAAGTCAACCTCATTAAGATTTTGAATAAGAATTAGTTAGATCGTGTATTTTCCATGACATCTAAAAACAAACCCTGGGTATCCATGTATAAGACAGAAATTCTATTGTTAAATTGAAAGAGTTTGTGACGTTGTAAATAACACTTCTCATTTTTTTCTACTAGTTGATTCCATCCATGTAATTTCAAACGAACGACAAGATATTTTCGCTTCTCGCAAAATGTTCAATTACATTTACGGTATACCATTATGAAACAGGCGAAGGTGCAGGCATTGGCTATACCGAAGATATTGTTTTGGCTCTTTATATTAATTTAAAAATTGGATTTCGATTCTAACCCTTTGCGTTAAAGAGGCATTCGCATCATTTAAAAGACTCAAGAAGCATATCCCAAATAGCATAGGACCTGCCCTGCCCATATCCAGGACCGTATGCGCTAGAAGTTAGTGCTATCACTATTTCTTTTTCAGGAATTACCACAAGATGGTTACCTCCATTACCAGAGGCATATAGGTAGTCTATGGTCTCTCCTTGGAGGGTTTTGCTGGATTTGTACCAAAACATACCATAACTTGTTGGTGTTCCAAACACTTCGGTTAGGTCCAACGTTTTATTTGAGAGTTGTTCGATATAATTCTGGGAGATGATTTGTTCATTTCCCACTTTCCCTTTGTTACTGATCAATAAACCGAGTTTAGCAAAGTCAAGCGCCGATATATACAAATTACCGGCGGCCCCAGTTTGATTGGACGCGTTGGTATACCAGTAGACCTGTTTAATGCCTAACGGATCAAAAAGATGCTGCTGTGCATAATCTTTGAGACTTAATCCCGACTTTTCTTCAATAATAGCACCTATGAGCAAAGCATTGATATCGGCATAGACCCATCTTTTGCCTGGAGGAGAAATCTGAGGGACGCTCAAGATGTAAGGTTTCCAATCATCTTTGGCCATCCAGTGTACCGCATGTCCACTTGTTTCAGTGTTATCGGTATCGGCATCCAAGCCTGAAGCCATGTCTAATAAATGTTTGAGCTTCACTTTCTTAAGATCTTCATGTAGGGTTGGATATTTTTCTTTGGAAAAAAATGAATACACATCTTGTTCTAAACTTTCAACCAAACCTTGTTTCATGGCTATACCTAGCAGCATAGCTGTAATACTTTTCCCTGCCGAACGTATATCGTGTACCGATATTTGCCAAAAAGTATTGTAGTATTGTTCTATTACTATTTTATTCTTTTCAATAACCACCAATCCTCTAAAGTCTTTATGTGGGGTTTCTTGGATGAGTCTAAGAAGCTTGCTTATCGAATCTTGGCGAAAACTCGAATTTTCAATATTGGATTCTACGAGTTCGGGGATTGTTTTGTTTAGTGAACTTTGACTCGAAGTGTAAGAAAACGAAAACGCTAAAAAAAGTAATACGATAAACTTGTTCATTATAATGGGCTTAGTTAGAAAAGTATGAAAAGATGAAATAACCATCTATAATACTTTAACGAACGCTTGATCTCTTTATTTTTTTACGGAATTACGCTGAATCTATAATTACCTTATTCGTTATTTAATCACGGTTGTTATTTCTATAGTCTGATGGAGTTAGACCTACAAATTTTTTAAAGGCACTGTTAAAAGAAGATAGGCTATTGAAACCAACATCAAATGCAATGGCAGAGATCGTGTGTTTTGTTTCATCAGATAGGATTTCTTTGGCTTCCTCGATCCTGTATTTATTTATAAAATCATTGAAGTTTTGCTTCGCGTATTGGTTAATCACTTCGGAAGTTTTTTGCGTACTCCTATTAATAGCTTTACTAATACTAGAAAGGGACACATTTGATTTCAAGTATAGTTTATGTTCCGAGATGAGTTTAGAGATTTGTTCAAATAATTGTATGTCGTCATTTTTCTTAAATACGGTTCCGTCCATATCGGTTACTTTTAATTGAAACGCCTTAATGCTCAAAAAATAAATAGCAATAGAATATATAATTGGTCCTATTATATACGGTATGCTATCATCTATAATATTTAAAACATATGAAATCCATATCAACACAAAACCAATAACTAGCAATCGTAACCACAGGGTCACTGCCTTCTGGGATTTGGTTTGTGTTTTTTTCGGATGGTTTCTTAGCACACTTTTTAACAACCTATTGGCCATAAAAATATGAAAGGCAAAATGCAAATAAATAAAAATAAGAATGCTTGCAAAAACAACTATTACCTCCTTATCGTTGGATTCAAACCAGTTTTGGGTGATAAAAAAGCTAGCTCCAAAAAGGATGACAAATGGAATAAGTTCTAAAAAATAATAGTTAGGTAGTTTATAATCTACTTTCGTCATTCCAGCCACATACCAGCGCAGCAGTGGACCAATTAAGAGCAGAAAGGCCAATCCGGCAAAAATAAATATGGGCTCCAAGTGTTCTCCAAAATTTAACATCACCGACTTCCCTATCCGCAACGCCATAAAAACTAGTATCGCAGCCAAGAGGGAATTACTTATCGTTTTTTTCTTTTTATAAAAGAGCAAGTATATGGCAAATGCAATTCCATGCAGAAGTCCTGCACTACTTAAAATCACGAGAAGTATATCCAATAAATTCAAATATTCATTTTATCCAAATGTAACTAAATTTCGGTGCTTTTTGATTCGCATTTTTTTGCAAAAGACACCAACTTAAGGATGCTGAAAAATTGACCTACCTCTCCTTTCATTGCAGCAACTATGCTATGCTTAGCTATTAATGCTCTGTTCACTGGTTTCTTTTCTTTCACAATCATGGTTTCTATCATTTCCTTGGCTTTTTGTTTACCTTCAGATTGAAATATAGATAATATTTCCACAGCGTTTTCTTCATCAGTTACGGGTCTGTGTTTAGGCGTATGCCCCAACTGAACTATAATACGCTCGGCGACCTTCCATGTTGACCATGGATTTTGACCTGTAATCAAATTTTCATCATGACTTACTTGTTCCAAATACATAGAACCTTCCTTAAAATTACCGCCATGCGAAGTTATTTTATCCTCTAAAAGGAAAGGGAAAATGGATGCTGCATCGGATATTAATAATAGCTCTTCCTGATTCGTGAACCCGCTAACATTTTTATCTTCAATCAAATAACTCCCATCATCTAAAGTAACATTTACCAAAGCGGCTGGACCATGGCAAACAGCTCCAATAATTTTGTTCGATTCATGATAGTTTTTAATGATTGACTGAAGTATTTTGTTATCTGGAAAATCGAACATAGCTCCTTTTCCTCCCACAAAAAATATCGCGTCATAATCTTTGGAAACAATATCATCTATTTTTAGGGTATGACTTGTTTTAAATTGAGCCTCTGGATCGTTTAAAAATGCAAAATCATAAACCCCTAAATCTTCATCGTCTATTACGACCGGTGGTTTTCCGCCTTGCGGACTGGCCACATCCACTTCAAAACCATTAGCCATGAATGTATAATAGGCCCTTGCTAATTCTGATAATTCATAGCCCGTAATTTTTTCACTGTTACCCATTAAGCCTGTACTTGTGACTACAGCGACTATTTTACCACGCTTTGGAACAACTTCTTCTGATAGATATGGTAAGTTTTCAACCGAAGTAAATTCGATCTGAACATCTCTAGTTGGTATTAAATTTTTAAACCATATTCCAAAAGCTACAATGACAATAATTACGACAACTAAGAAGATTCCTGTCCATTTAAGAATTCGATATTTTTTAAACATGCATTTCTAATTAAATTTTCGACCAAACAACAACAATCCAATAACATAAGCTGTTTAAATGATCATTTCGTCAGACGAAATATTATTTAGAATACAATTCATCTTCCTAGGTGTATTCAATTTGTGCATTCATTCTTCCCATAAAGACTTTATTCCATTTTTCAGCTCAAAGACACGTCTAACCTCTTTTGCATTTAACGCCTTATTGAAAATAGCTAACTCATCCATCATACCAATATAACCAAGACCTAACATGATTTTTCCATTTTCTTCTTCCCAAGTAAACGGATCTGGAATTTGTTCTATCCCACCTCGATCGATCCCATTTAAATATAGTCTGAAAGTGGGCCGAAGTGTATTTATTTCAGAAAATACCATGGCGACATGTGTCCATGTTTCAGACTGAAATGGAGAGGGATCTACCGTAATCGTGCGTTTATTCCAATCATTCTCATCACTATCCTCGTTCGGATCCCATACCGCAATATCGCCCATGGCGCCGTATCTAAACTTTCTCGGACTATCATTTGTGAAATCCACCCAAAGACCCGCATCACTCCATTTAGTGTCGGTGATACAAATAGGATCACAATAGTGAGGAGCTAAATCTTTATTAGGGTCTAAGCGCAACCAAAAGGATACGGTCCCACTCCATGAGGAACTACTATACCCCACATTTTTAAAGGCTTTGTAAAATATGGCTGCGGTTTTGGCTTCCTTAAAATGAATGGCATCACCAATATGACCCGCTCCCTTTGCTAAAAGGACATTGGCATCAGTAATACCAGCTTTAGCATTGGCCGCCTCTTTATAACTCTTAGCCGAATAAATTTGGGCGTCTCCTTGCGCTATATCTGCTGTGACAGATCCGTCGAATGAACTAAAAAATAGGACGTCATCTTTTTGCAAGTCATTTTGCGAACAACCGGTAAAACTCCATACTATAATAGTAAATCTTAAGATATTTAATAGCTTCATTGTTTTCATAACTAGCGTATTATATAATGTTGTACTTATATTATTATTTGCGTGTAAGTCTATCTAAATGCCCGTAATTGCTCGTTTCTCCAGATGAACAGCAACATTCGAATCGAGCAATTTGCAAGGCTGTTGTGTAATTGGTGAAAGCTGTTTTAAGTCTGTGGGTAATATTGAATGTTTTCATAGTATTGAGTTAATTGAGTAATGAAAGTTCTACAGCCTTTTCGGCATGTATTTTAGCGGTATCAAAAGACAATAGGTCCAGGTCATCTTTAGTAATAAGTAAGGTGAGTTCGGTGCAACCCAGAATCACTCCTTCAACGTCATTTACTTGCTCCTTTTTAATTATATCTATAATCTGTTCTTTAGAAGATTTCGCAAAGACGCCTTTAAGTAGTTGGGTGTAAATAATTTCATGGATGAGTTCACGGTCGTCTAATAAGGGAACTATGACCTCTATTCCAAAGTTATCTCGGAGAGTTTTAGAATAAAAGTCTTTTTCCATGGTGTCTTGCGTACCGAGCAATAAAATTTTCTTCAAATTGTGTTGCTGAATGGATGCGCCAGTGGCATCTGCGATATGGATAAAGGGTATAGAAATTCGAGCTTTTATAGTTTCGCTTACCAGATGAATAAGATTGGTACAGAGAACAACCATATCTGCCCCTGCTTGTTCTAGTTGCTGAGCACTTTGCGCTACTATCTCCCCTATCTCGTGCCAATCCTTTTGAAACGTAAGCTTTTCGATTTCAGCAAAATTCACAGACACCAAAATAACCTTGGCCGAATGAGATCCTCCCAATCGTTTTTGTGTGAATCGATTCACATAGTCATAATATAGTTTCGAAGACTCCCATCCCATGCCTCCTATTAATCCAATTGTTTTCATACCTATTTCTTTTGTTGTTACGAAATTAGCATGAAGCTGAAGTCTAAGCACGTTCTGAAACTGAAATAGCCAATGTCCTAACTGAAATAATTTCAACTACTAGTTTTAGGAGATGCAACTATCTTTGTACCTATGGAACTCAAATATTTCAGATTAATTAAAACCATCGCCGAAGAAGGCAGTATTGCAAATTCGGCCGAACATTTGTTCCTGACGCAATCCGCTCTTAGTCATCAATTGCGCGAATTAGAGGAACGCCTTGGATTTAAAGTATTCCTCCGCACCAGAAACAAATGGGAACTCACGCAAGAAGGAGAAGAACTATACAAACTCGCGAATAAGTTATTTAGTACCATTGACGAGGGCTTTAGTGCTATTCAGGATATTAAAGAAGGTTCGAAAGGTTCTATAAAACTGAGCGCTGAATGTCAATCATTTTTTCATTCAATCCCTAGATTTATTCAAAAAATGGCGATGTTATATCCCGAAATTGAAATAGACGTAAACTTAGGCGCAACGCATCAAACCATATCTCAAGTGCTTTCTAATGAAATTGATATCGCCATCGTTACTTCGGCGGCTAATTCGGAAGAACTCGAAAGCATAAAAGTATTTGAAGACGAGATATTCGCCGTCTCACATAAAGAAAATGAGCTCAATTCTAACGATTATTTAGAAGCAGGCGATTTTGCAAACTTGCATTTAATAATTAATTCGTTCCCGCTAGATGGCGTAGCGGTTTACGAGCATTTCTTAAAGCCAAATAAAATAAGTCCTAGAAAGATTACAGCCATTCCTTTTACCGAAATAACCCTATCTATGATTGAGGCCAATATGGGCTTAATGTGTGCTCCAAAATGGCAATTAGAACCTTTCAATTTGTCCAAAAATATTGTATTTAAACGCATTAGTAAGAATGGTTTAAAGCGCTCGCATTACTTGGTGGTTAAAAAAACCAACAAGAATAAAAAGTACATCAATGACTTTATTTCCAGTTTTAAAGAAGACTTTTTAGAATCACAACTTTGATCGAAATAACGGATAAAACTCCTCTAACACAGTGGTGTCGTGCTGTTCTCCATTTTCTGATATTAAAAAGGATCCTCCCCAAACAGTTTCAGGATATTTCAATACTTGTTGGGCAGTGAGGCGAATGGCTTCCACAGGAATATTTGGAAGGACTTCTTCTATAGGCACCCACTTTCTAACGACACCATCGGTAGATGGTTTTATTGTTCCAGAGGCATATTTGGCGACATAGTAACTTCTATGAGACACCTGTTCATGATAACTAAACTTGTAGGTTGTATATGCTCTTAATTGAGGTTGGGTAATTTTAATGCCATGCGAAAGCGCCAAACTATCCATAGCTTCCGTAACCGACAATCTCTGATTGCTGTACGATGAGAAAGGGAACCAACTTGTTTTGCCGTCTTCGGTTGAAATATCACCCTGTTCAACCAGTATTTCGCCGGCATCATTTAAAACAAGTAAACGTTGCAAAGTGAAGTTATCCAATTTGCGATCTCTACCTGCATATCCTGGATAATCTACTTCTGTAGCAGTTTTACTAATAATTCTCCATCCTATTCCTTCAATGTTCTTTAGTAAAAATATATCGATGTATCTAGATTTACGTTCTGCAATGGCTATTTCAACTCGGGCCGTGGCTATATCTTTTTCGATTTCAATTTCTAAAATAGTGCCTACGCGACCATTAAATTCGCCACGTTGTCGGTTTTTAAAAAACCCAGCATATTGAGTTGGTGTATAGGTATTGAACACACCTTCCCTATTGGTTAGGTACAAAGTGGCGTTATTGGCAAAGGCCTTAATAATGAGATCGGTCTTATTGTACGAACTCCCTTCTATATAGTTATTTAAAGTATTGGTTATATGTTCTTTGTCCGTTTGACTATGTGCAAGTGAAATGGACATTGAAAGAATTAAAATTGTTAAGATGGCTTTCATAGTTTCGTGTTTTTATGTTCTTATTTATTTGATTTGAGATTCACTGGGTTCTATTAAAATCATTTTCCCATTGGCTTCGTCCGTCAGCAAATAAAGTTTGCCGTCAGGACTTTGCACAACCTTTCTTGTTCGTACTCTATCATTTACAAAAAGTTCTTCTAGGCTTGTAATGGTTTCACCTTCCATGACCACACGCCATAGACTGCCTCTAGAGAGTCCAGATATAAATAAATTGCCTTTCCATGTTGGGAATTGATCACCCGTATAAAAGGTTAAACCTGTAGGTGCCACCGTCTGTAGCCAATACCATTTAGGATCTGTAAATGTCCTATCGTCCATGGCAGGTGGTTCGTACCCGGGTCCTCTGTATCCCCCTGTGGTTTTTACCGGCCACCCATAGTTAGCTCCCGATTTGAGTAAATTAATTTCATCTCCTTGTTTCGTTCCGTGTTCTGTAAACCAAATGGCACCTGTTGCTTTATTTAAGGTGATTCCTTGGGCAGCTCGAATACCAGGAGCATATAATCCAGGCACCGCATTTTCGCCAAAATTTGGGTTGTCTACAGGGATGCTGCCGTCTTCATTGAATCGATAAATCTTTCCCCGTTTATCGGTTAGATCTTGCGCAATGGGTATGGCAGGTTGATTGATTTCAGAAAACAAACGTTCCCCAACAGTGATATATAATTTGTTATCGGCGCCAAACGTCATACCTCCTCCATAATGAAAAAGACCTTCTGTGTAGGGTTCAGCAACCAAAATGGGACGCACATTGGTTAACGAATCGTTGTTGAGTTCGGCACGTATCACCTTCGTAGTCGATAAAGGTCCTTTTTGAGAAACATAGGCTACATAAATGACACTGTTGATCTCGAATTCTGGGTGTAAAACCACGTCGAAAATACCAGCGTTGTATTTTATTCGCTTCCCGTCGGCATCTCTAGGAAAACTACCAGGTGCATAGGCTTTCGCATCTATGGTAATTGTATCCATTAGATCCTTTGGAAAACCTTTAATCGCGGTTTTTTGTTTGGTGGTTAGATTGACTTTTAACAAATGGCCATCTTTTTCAGAAATTAGAGCTACTTGCTCCGAAAGAAAAGCGGCGCTCCACGGGCGTTTTAAACCTTCCAGAACAATGCTCTTTTTAGGTAAAATAACCGATTCATCTTTTGTTAAATTTGACTGCAGACATCCTGCACAAAGGATGCAAAAAACAATACATATTATTCTCATAGCGATAACGAATTATTGATGCAAGAATAGCATCAATACCGTCACTTTCCTACCAGAATCAGGATTCTGGCATACAAACCGTAGCCTTTTAAGAAGTTTTTATGATAAATAAGTCTGTCGATACTCCGCAGCCGTAGTCTGCGTAAGTTTTTTAAAAGTGGTATTAAATGAAGATATACTATTAAAACCACTGTCGTATGCAATGGCTGCTATCTTAAAATGCGCATGCTCAGGTGAACGCAATAGTCTTTTAGCTTCCGCTACTCTATGTTCGGCAATGTATTGCGAGTAGTTCTTCTTATACACCTGATTAATGGCTTGCGATACTCTTTTGGGAGTACTATTTAATCGAGTGCTTGTTTTAGAGAGCGTGAGTTCACTATCCAAATAAAGTTTTTCATCTTTCATTAAGCTGTCCAGCAAATCGACATAAGCAACAGATTCTTCATAGCCTAATGATGAATTTGAATATTTCTCTTTACTGATTTTAAATAAGAAAGGATTTTTAAGGGCCCATATTCCGAAGAAAATAATCACTGCTGAAAATAAAAACGCGGTACCTAAGTAATATGGAATGATGCTATTACTAATCATGAAGTACACAACCAACATTAACAAAGTGACACCAAGAAAAATATATAACCATTTTTTGACCGAATGATTTTTAACAACTTCTGCGGGTTGTTTGTATAACCAGAAGATGGAAACTATGGTATATACTAACATATGAACTATTAAGAAAGTGTAGAAAATTCGAGCCGTCATAGATCCATCGTTGGGTATTGCCCAGCAGCATAGAACATATAACATCGCTGGCACATAATGTAGAATAGGCTTCTGCTGCTTGTCAGATATATTAGGACGTACGAGATAATTGGTATAAAACCAGACTGATGGCCCAATGGTAAGTAAGACTCCAAGAAAAACATTGCGAATCACGGGATCAATAGGAAAGTAATTAAAGAACAAAGACTTGCCAATACGCAAACTAAACGCCACCAAATATATAATCAAAAATAGGTTAGCCTTAGGTTGTTTCTTATAGGTAATTATAAGAGCTGCAGCAAAAAACAAACTCAGCATCACCCCTATACTGCCAATCAGCAGTTCAATATGCTTTAATAATTGCGCATTGACTTCCATAACACAAAGGAACGAATTCCAATGTTTACTTCCACACATTGAGCCCATAATT
>Ga0316209_1002436_pt1 | contig 15001 bp, 12 predicted proteins | sample 6monopyrite_MG_FD_204945 | JGI IMG/M metagenome (GOLD analysis project Ga0316209, IMG submission 204945) | Microbial mat bacterial communities from mineral coupon in-situ incubated in ocean water Damariscotta River, Maine, United States -... | ecosystem: Environmental > Aquatic > Marine >...
TTATCTGGCGAAAGCAACTTTACTATCGATCGCACCATCGAGTGCTGAAATCACCTTGCGAATAGTTTTCAACAACGCGTTCGGGGAAGGCGGTAAATACACCATCGACGCCTAACGCGTGCATTTTGTTTATATCATCGATATGGTCGGCACCATAGGCGTAAACTCTTAAACAACGAGCATGTGCATCATCAACAAAGCGTTTATCAATACATTCGATAGAAGGGTGTACTGAGAAAGCCTTCAGGTCTTCGGCAAATTTTGCATCATCAACAGGCAGGCCGTGTAGCAGAGCACCAATCTTGATAGCAGGTAGTAATTTTTTTATCTCCAGTAATTCGCGGTGGCGAAATGAAGAGACCAGAAAGGATTCGTTGTGCCAACCGTTATCGATAAGTTTTGTTAGTAATCCGGCTACCGGTGCAGCGGTATTTTCACCTTTTAGTTCGATATTGAGACAAGCTTGAGAATCAATGAGACTGCAAACTTCTTCTAGTGTCGGTATCTGCTGACCGTCACCCGCATTGAGTGTGCGCAAACTCTCAAAAGATTGTTCATTCAGGTAACCCTTTCCATTGGTCGTTCGTTCCAGCCGATCATCATGGAAAATAACGATATGATTGTCTACGTAATAGGCATCAATTTCGATACAGGTTGCGCCAAGTTTCATGGCTTCACGAACCGAAGCCAGTGTGTTCTCAGGAGCATGACCCATTGCGCCGCGATGGGCTATGCAGAGTAACTCAGGTCTATCTATGATCATTTCTTATTATTTCTTATTATTTCGCAGAATAATTTTTATGTATTGCGTCCAGGGTTAGTTCATCGCGAACTTACGTATCAAAGTGGTGACAGGCCAAAAAAGTCTCATACTCAAAAACTTTAGTTTTAAAAATCCTAAGCCTTATTCATCAGTGCTTCCACTTTGTCTTCAAAGTCCTCTCCGATGGGTTTGGCTATGTAGGCATTACAACCAGACTTGACGGCTTTTTCACTGTCAGCACTCATCACAGAAGCGGTTACTGCTACGATAAGGCCTGTGTAACCTTTGTCTCGTAAGATTCGGGTAGCTTCATGGCCATCGATTACAGGCATATGCATATCCATCAGGATTAGTGCATAGTTTCCAGCCAGTGTCTTATCCACGGCCTCCTGTCCGTTGGCAACCACATCAACCTTATGACCTCTTAGAGTTAAACGCAACTTAATCATGCGACTGATGTACTCATCGTCCTCGGCGAGTAAAATATGAACCATATATAGCTCCTATTGTTTAATGGTAAATGTAAAAGTGGTGCCTGAACCAGGTGCGCTGTCCACCTCGATAGTACCACCATGTAATTCTACCAGGCGTTTGGTAATTGCCAGACCGAGACCGGAACCTCCGACTTTACGTGTGGATGATTCGTCCACCTGACGGAAGGTATCAAAAATAAAAGGCAGCTCAGATTCTGCTATACCAATGCCAGTGTCAGTAATGCCGAAGGAAACAAAATTTTTATCGCGTTTCGCAGAAATTGTAATGCTGCCCTGATGGGTAAATTTTAGTGCATTTCCAATCAGGTTAATAAGGATTTGTTTCAGGTGCCGCAGATCCACCTGAAAGGTAAAATCATCACTTTCAGATAGCAGCTCTATTCCTTTCTGCTGCGCCTGATAATCAAACTTGCGTATTATCTCTGTAATCAAAGGTTGGCAGTGAAGTTCTTCTAAAGAGATGGTCATCTGTCCGGCTTCAATCTTGGAAATATCCAGCAGGTCATTGATCATCTCCAGCAGATGTTGCCCGGAAATATCCATGTCTTGTGCAAGCTGCGCGATGGCTTCAGGCGGTAATGTATTATCCTTGTTTTTAAGTACGGGCAGATAACCAAGAATTACCGTCAGCGGCGTGCGTAGTTCGTGGCTCATTATATTCAGGAAAGTGGATTTCTGTCGGTTAGCTTGCTCAGCTACAAGTTTGGCCTTGCGCATATTTTCTTCTGCAATTCTGCGTTCAGTAACATCCAGGTTGACACCTATCATACGTTCCCCAAGTCCTTTGCCATTAAACAGTACTACGCCAGACGCTTGAATGTGACGCTCCTCACCACCTGGTAAGTTAATGCGAAATTCACTATCGAAATACTTACCACCTTTGATGGCTGTCATAAGCTCTGTTTCGACCCGTGCGGTGTCATCATCATGCATTGCGTTATGCCAGATATCGAATGGGTCTAGAGAACGTTCTCGATCAATGTGATAGATTTCATACATGAGATCGTCCCAGACTAACACGTGATTCAAAATATCATAATCCCATACACCAATGCGACCTGCACGTGTCGCTATATCAAGGCGATCATTATAGTCTTGCAATTTTCGTTCGTTATTTTTTAGTTCTGTAAGGTCTGTTACCGTGCCAACATAGAGTATTTTGTTATTAACCTGAGTTTTTCCTACTGATAGATTCATTGGGAAGGTAGAACCATCTTTACGTAAGCCCCTTACTTCACGGCCGATACCGATGATGCGTTTTTCACCGGTTTGTTTGTGATGCTGCAAGTAACCATCGTGTTCAGATTGATAGGGTTCTGGCATCAGCATTTTAATATTTTTACCGAGGACTTCCTCGCTGTGATATCCGAATAACTTTTCTGCTGCTGGACTAAATAAACTGATACTACCTAAATCATCGATTGTGATGACGGAGTCGACTGCGTTATCAATGATGGCGCGACTCATTGATTCACTGCTCTGAAGCTCTTGAGCGCGTTGAGCCACCAGATTTTGTACGAGTAATTCTCTACGTATAAGCGTACGTATATAACTGCTAAGCAAAAGCGTCAACACACAACCCGTGAGCAATACAAGCCAATGCATGTTAGAAGCATATTGATCGAGAAATGCATCAGTTGCAGTGCTGGTAATTCGCCAGACTCGATTGGAGAAATGAATATCTCTGGTCACGGACCATTCTGAACGGGTCAAGGTATCAACCTGGCTACTGTATAACAGGTCAATATTTTGCGAGTCGGTAATATCGGTAACCTGGATTTGTAGTGGTTCAATTAGCGATTTAATGGGTTCCATCGCAGAAGTAATCAGCACATTAACTTTAAATACGCCTACGGCAAAACCGGTAAAAGAGAGCTTTTGTTTATCAGATTGAGTGGTTGCCAAACTATATGTCGGCTGAACCATTAAAAAGACTTTTTGTTGCGAGTTGTCCTGTATCAGGGAAATGCTGGCAGTAACCTGATTCTGCTGACTAAGTTTAGCTTGTTTAAGCGTAGCCAGTCGTTTTGTGTTGGATGCCAGATCGAATCCGATTGCAGTTTTATTATCCTGCAACGGTTCAACATAATAAACCGGAAAATATTCGGCGCGATTTTTTGCAGGCATCAATTCACCTCTGGCATTCTGCTCGGTGATACCATAGGTCAACAGGCCATCTCGCACCGCCTGCAACCGATAATCTTCGCGCAGTTCATGACTGACGCTCGGAATCCATTCCAGCGCCTGAATTGACGGATTGGACTTGAGTTTGGCTTCGGTAAATAATTTAAATTCATTTCTGCTGACATGCTTTGATGCCAGAAAAAATGACCGTATGCTTGATATGATACTTTCACTGATAGCCAGCTCTTTATTCAGTGCATCAATAGCCTGATCAGTAATGTCATATTGTTCTACCTTGATAGTTCGATTTTCCAGTTCGATGGTGAGCTGATATGCCAGATAACTAATCAACAGGCCAAAAAGTAGTACCATCCAGTGTGCATTACGATTGTTTTTACTAATAACTTTAGTTTTCACTTACACACTCGCGGTGAAGAAAAGTTTGATTACGGCCTTGTTGCTTGCTCATCATCCGCTCCCCTGGCAATCAAACCCAGTAGTTTGTTCAGGCCCTGCTTAAGAAATTTCGTATTTTTGTCATCGGGTAAAGTCTGTCTATTGACATCTTCTTTGAGGGTTAACTCCAGCTGACGGCAGCTCTCACTCAATCGGCTGTAGCCAAAGCTGGCGGCTGAACCACTCAGGCTATGAATCTGTCGAAACATGTCATTTAATGATGTTACTGGATCTGCATGTGAAGACAGTGAATTAAGATCCTCGATAATCTGTTCGACACGCTGCTTCAGGCTCGAAGCATACTCAAGTCGCAGTGCGGTAAGTTGTTGCTGGATATCTGTCGGTTTAGGCATTTTTTGCTGTTCTGCGGTCAACTTTGTTACTCATAACTTTCATTTGTTTCCTTGTTAGAAATGCGTATAATAATTCATATAGTTGTTCTAACTGCTTTATACATGCCAGCTATATGAGCGGGCGCATGCAGTCTCAGTAGCAGTATAACAAACAAAAAATATGTAATATCAAAGACTTTTTCATAGCGATTTATAACTATTGTTACAAATACGACATGGTTTTGGTATTAATGCGAGGACTGCATGCACATAGAAACCGTATCCACCGTATTCCTGGTTGAAGATGATGAATACTTTCGCAAAATGGCTGCGCTACATATCGAAGCTGCTGGCGTAAATGTTCAACAATTTACATCTGCAGAAGAATTTTTGTCCAGTTTCGATCCTGCACAACCGGGTTGCCTGCTGCTGGACATTCACATGTCAGGCATGAGTGGTCTGGAGTTGCAAAAAGTACTTGTCGATAAAAACGTTCAAACACCCGTCATTATCATAACCTCAGAAGGTGATGTAGCCACTGCCGTACAGGCTATGCAAGCCGGTGCCATTGATTTTATTGAAAAACCACTCGATAAGGATCTGTTGCTGGAACGGATTTATGAGTGCCTGATTTTAGACGCCAGTCGTCGTGATAAAGCTGCACGTCTTAAAAAATACAGTCACTATCTGAGCAAATTAACAACGCGTGAATATGAAATTATGGAGCTCATGGTTGCTGGTAAAATAAACAAGGTCATCGCTGCTAAGCTGGGAATCAGTCAGCGTACAGTTGAGGATCACAGATCTAAAGTCATGGAAAAACTGGAGGTAAAGTCCCTCGCAGATGTAGTTCGAATCTATCTTCTTAGTCAATATTAAAGCAAAGTTTACTTTATCTTGTAAAGCGCAATTCACTTTCCCGTTATTTAGCTTATAAAATCGGAACTGTAGTAAATTCGGTAATATTCTGTCACTTTTATAGGTAGTTACTACTGTCCGTATAACTCCGTATAACTCCGGATTGCACCAAAATCGTCACCGCTTAAAATAGCACCCCATAAAGTTATTAAATTATGGACAGTAAAAATACTGGGGTGTGTATCTTGAAAAACTCGCTAATAACTATTTTATATAGAACACCGCTAAAATATGGATTACTTCTTTGTTTTTTAGCATTGGCCTTTCCTCTAAATGCTAAAGAAAGTACAGATCTTGAAACAATCTCGCTGCAGCTGAAATGGAAACATGCATTTCAGTTTGCCGGTTATTACGCTGCGATTGAAAAAGGTTATTATCATGATGCGGGGCTAAATGTTGTATTAAAAGAGCATGATGGTACACGTTCGCCGGTAGAAACTTTGCTCGCAGGGCATGCACAATATGCGGTAACGGGCAGTGATATCGCACTACATCGCGCGCAGGGAGAGCCGGTTATAGCTCTAGCCTCAATTTTTCAGCACAGTCCCTACGCCTTTCTGGTCAAAGATGATTCAGGCATAACGAAAGTTGAAGACTTCAAAGGAAAGCGCATCATGATGTTTAATGATGATGTACAGGATGCCGAATTACTGGCAACGCTGCACTATGCCGGTTTAACCAAAGACGACTACATTCCTCTACAGACTAATTTTGATCCGCTTTCACTTGAACGTGGTGAAACCGATGTCTTTAATGCATATGTTTCTGATCAGGGATTTTCGCTACAAGAAAAGGGTATGCGAAACCGTTATCTAATGCCCAGGCAGTATGGTGTGGATTTTTATGGTGATGTTCTGGTAACAACAGAAGATGAAGTTAATAATAATGCACAACGAGTACAGTCCTTTCTAAAAGCGACACTTCAGGGTTGGGAGTATGCATTGCAACACCCTAATGAAATCATTAATCTCATTCTTAAAAAATATAATACTCAAAACCTGAGTAAAGCTCATCTAGTGTATGAAGCTAATGCATCGCGCGAATTAATTCAGCCACTTCTGGTTCAAATAGGTTATATGAATGCGGATCGTTGGGAGCATATTAAAAACATTTTTGTAGAACTCAAATTTCTGGACTCTGATAGTAGTGTCGACGGCATGATATATCAGGAAAAAAACGAGCCAGGAACAAAAGTACAATGGGCTATTGATAACTGGTTAACTATTACTGCTGTCATAACTTCCTTATTTATTTTTATTTTACTACTTTTTAATTTTCAGTTGCGTCGCCTGGTAAAAAAACGAACTAAAGATCTTCAGCAGAGTGAGCAACACTGGCGCGAATTGATTAACGCGGGACCGGTCTGTATAAAAACATTGAATCGAGCGGGTGAATTAATGTCGATGAATACGGCGGGACTTTCGATAATTGATGCAGATGATTTTAAACAAGTAAAAGGTGTAAGTATCTATGACTTAATTGATGTTAAATTTCGAATAGATTTCCTGCAACTGAATAAAAAAGTATTTAATGGTATTCAAGGTTCATTATTATTTAAAGTTAAAACTTTAAAAGGCAGAGATATCTGGTTAGAGACGACAGCCGTCCCTTATTTTGATTCAGAAGGTAATATCACTCGTTCCTTAGGTGTCACGCAGGATGTTACAGACCGTATTGATTCCGAAACCGAAAAAGAGCGCCTGCAAAATGAACTTCAAATGGCTCAGAAAATGGAGGCTCTGGGACGATTAACTGGCGGTATCGCTCATGATTTTAATAATTTACTCGGCGTTATTCTTGGCTATTCTGGTATGGCATTATCCCAGCCTGCGGTCGTCAGAGATGAGAAACTAGTTAAATATATAAATAATATACACTATGCTGGTGATCGTGCGAAGGACCTTGTGGCGCAGATGATGGCTTTTAGTCGAAATGATAAAACTAAATACGACCCAATACAGCTACACACCTGGATTAAGGAAGATATTAAGCTGTTGCGATCAGCATTACCCTCCAGTATAAAAATAAAATCAGATTTGCGGGAAGATTTGCCAGCCGTTGTCTTAAGCCCGACACAATTAAATCAAATTATCATGAACTTATCTATAAACGCAAAAGACGCAATGGATGGGCAAGGTTTATTAAACTATAGACTGGATATGGCAACGAACGTTCATCTTTCCTGTGATGCCTGCCATAAGACTATTCACGGAGACTGGATTGAGTTATCGATAACCGATACAGGAACAGGTATCGAACCGGAAATAGCCAGAAATATGTTTACTCCTTTCTTCACCACGAAAGAAGTAGGCAAAGGAAGCGGTATGGGTCTTGCAGTCATATATGGTATCGCCCACAATAATGGCGGGCATATTATTGTCGATTCTAAAAAAGACGAGGGTACAACTTTCAGGGTTTTATTCCCTATTTGTTCTGTAGAGGATGAAAAAAATAGTGAACCAGTTTCTTCAGATACAGTTGTTTCTATAGGAAATGGTGAGCATATTCTAATCGTTGATGATGAGCCTGCACTGGCTTTATTCCTGGAGGAGTTGCTTAATCTAAATGGATATCGCACAACAACAATAACGGATAGTCTTGAAGCATTGAGGATGGTCAATAAACATACTGACAGATACTCGCTATTGATAACAGATCAGACCATGCCTAATTTGACTGGCCTCGAGCTAACGCAAAAAGTAAGAGATAACAGGCCTGAAATTCCAGTCATTATGTGCAGCGGTTATAGTGAGAAGCTGGATGTATCTACACTTACAGCGATGGATATTAAGTTTGTAGAAAAACCAATTGATACTAATCAGTTTCTTGAACTGGTGCATGATACTGTTAACAACAACCAGGGGCAGAGCACAGTTATAACCAATAGCGCCGCTGGTTAATCCTTCCAGGCGCGTCATATATATACAAACAAGCAGTTACTGTTTCTCAGTGACTGCTTTTTTTATTGTCCCAGGTTGCTAGTAAAAGCTACCGCATCCTCGATAACCGCTCCTGCGTTATTCTACTTACGGACTCCTCGGCAACTGCTCCTGCGTTGCTCTACCACCTACGTCCATGTAGGCGTGTCCTAATGCTATCGCCCCTTACCTACGTCCGTGTAGGCAAAACTATGCACTTTCAGTGCAAGACTTTAGTTATTAATTATGTCCTGAACGATAGAGAAGGATCTTATACACTGGCATTTAAGATCCTTCTCTATCGTTCAGGATGACAGCAATTTAAATAATGTTTCTGTTTTTGAAAAGTGATGCTACCTTTTATAGTAAAAACGATTTTAATCGTTCTGAAGCAAGCTATGGACTTTCAGTCCATAGTCGTTGAGTTAATTGATTCTATTCAGAGGTGCCCTAGGTAATGACGTCAGGCAGAGAACGTCCAGTGTGCTTTTCAATTTCTGCGATGGATCTTGATAATTTTATTAGCATGGCAAGGTATATCTGCGGGTCTAGCTCTACATTATTTTTACTTAATGCGGGTTGTTCGATGTACACACGCAGAGTCGCGCCTTCGGTGCCTGTACCTGACAGTCGGTAGATGATGCGTGCGCCTGATGTGAACAGAATGCGTATGCCCTGTTGGCCGCTGATGCTATGATCAACTGGATCGGTATAGCTGAAGTCATCGCAATGTTCTACTGTATATTCGCCAAATTTTTGACCGCTGAGTTCATCGGCATTGTTACGTAGCTGTTCCACAAGTGCATTGGCACCTTCAACGGGTACAGCTTCGTAATCATGTCGAGTATATACGTCACGCCCATATTTTTTCCAGTGGTCAAAGACGATGTCAGCTACTGATTGTTTGCGAACGGCAAGGATGTTGAGCCAGAATAAAACAGCCCATAAGCCGTCCTTTTCACGTACATGGTCAGAACCTGTGCCAAATGATTCTTCACCGCATAACGTTATCTTGCCTGCGTCGAGCAGGTTGCCAAAAAATTTCCATCCTGTCGGTGTCTCATAACATTTGATACCGAGGCCATCAGCGACACGGTCAACGGCCTGACTGGTCGGCATGGAGCGGGCAATGCCAGTAAGACCCTGTGCATAACCGGGTACCAGTGTTGCATTGGCTGCGATGATGGCGAGACTGTCGCTGGGTGATATATAAAAATCCTTGCCGAGGATCATGTTACGGTCGCCGTCACCGTCAGATGCAGCGCCAAAATCGGCAGCGTTATTGCCGCTCATCAAAGCGACCAGTTCTTTTGCATGAGCAAGGTTTGGATCTGGATGCGTACCACCAAAATCTGTTAATGGTTCACCTCGTATTACTGTGCCCTCAGCCGCGCCCAGACGTTGCTCCAGAATCTCGTACGCGTAGGGGCCGGTGACAGCATTCATCGCATCAAAATGCATAGTGAATTTAGCCGAACTGAGCAGTGCTCGCATCGCTTTAAAATCAAATATCGATTCCATCATGTCAACGTAATCGGTTATCGGGTTGATGATCTCGATACACATGTCACCGAGCATCTGTTCACCGATAAGGTCGAGGTTAATATCAGCGGCTTCTACAGTATGATATTCGTCAATCTTGAGACTAATATCGTAGATGGCATCTGTAATACTTTCAGGTGCCGGTCCACCATTGCCGGTGTTATATTTTATGCCGAAGTCTGCGTCCGGCCCGCCCGGGTTGTGGCTGGCAGAGAGGATGATGCCGCCGAAAGCATGGTACTTGCGAATCACGCAGGAAGCGGCGGGTGTCGATAGCAGGGCGGAGCAGCCGACCATCGCTCTGCCAAAACCGTTAGCCGCAGCCAACTTCAGGATGACCTGTAATGCGTTACGATTATAAAAACGTCCATCACCGCCGATGACCAGTGTCTTTCCCTGGAAGTCTTCAAGTGCGTTGAAGATAGACTGTACGAAGTTTTCAAGGTAGTGCGGCTGCTGGAATACTTTTACTTTTTTTCGCAGGCCGGAAGTGCCGGGGCGTTGGTCGTCGAACGGTGAGGTGTTAACAGTTTTTATTTTCATGTTATTTTGTTTAATTGTCGGTTAGTACACGTTCATCATATTCTGCTTCGAAGAACAATTGGTGTTTGGCTTCTTCCTTGGCAAGACCGATGAGCACTTCTCTGAGATGGCTACTAGGAATTTTTGCTGCCATGTCAGTATAAAGTTCGTAGGCGGCACGTTCTCTTTTCATCGCGATAATCAACGCGTCCTGATACGAGATGTTCTCACTGACTTCGACTTCAACCAGATAATCTGAGATTTTTAGATCCAGTACTTCCTGTTCAGGTGTTAGTTTATGTTCGTCGTTTTTTACTGACTGCAGGATTTTTTTGTGGTGTTTTTCCTCCTCAGAAAAATCCAGAAGAATCTTTTTCATGCCGGCGGTCTCCGCACGTTGTGCAACATCTTCATAAAAGTCAGCGGCCTGTTGTTCCTGTTCAATCGCGTAATCGAGGATTTCTTCAACGGTATTCATGTCATTTCACCTGTTAATTCATTTAGCTGTTCGGCATTTAGCCGTTCGGCATTTAGATACACTTCCGGGTTCAGGAAGCGATTTATACCACGCGCCGCGTGGTGGCCATCTTCGATCGCACTGATGGCGTCGGCGGTGCGGTTGGCAAAATCACCACCAACAAAAACCTTGTCCAGAGTCGTGTGCTGGTATTCGACCGGAGTAAACCGGCCCCATTCGATGGCCAGTTTATCCTGCATTTCTTTGCAGAGGTAGTCGAGGTTACTGCCCTGACCAATAGCAGATATGATGCAATCGTAGGTTTCCGTGTGCATACGATCTTCCTGTAATACAGGACGCGGACGACCGCCTTTGGGGTCATCTACCATCCTGGCTTCACCCCACCTGATGTAAACCTGTTCAGGATTGTCAGCATCAAGTATTTCAACAGGGATCGCCTGTTGTACCAGTTTGCAACCTTCTTCCTGTGATTCATGAATCTCTTCGGCATCCGCAGGCATCTCACTTATGCGGCGACGATAGAGGATGGTGACCTCTGCACCGAATCTGCGCGATACGCGTGCTGCATCCATGGCAACGTTACCACCACCAATGACGGCAACTTTTTTACCGATGCCCGGATCGCGCCCGCTGGCAACGTCAGCCAGAACCTGTAAACCGGATAGAACGCGTTTATGATCTTCGCCATGGATACGCATGCTCGATGGTACCGATAGACCGGTAGACATAAAGACCGCGTCATAATCTTCCAGTAATTTTTCAAACTGGATGTCCTGACCAATTTTTGTATTGTATTGGATATCAACACCAATAGAAATAATGTGATCGATATCTTTATCAAGTTCAACATCTGGCAGACGATAACTCGGCACACCGTAACGTAACATACCACCCGCTGATTCATGTTCTTCAAAAACGGTAACGGCGTGACCTTGCTGACGCAGATAATAAGCTGCACTTAAACCACCCGGACCGGCACCAATAATGGCTACTTTAAAATCACTGTTTTCGATCTGCTCGTCAAGAATGCGTTTGTAATCTTTTTTATCGACCTGATCGACGATGAAACGTTTCAGCCAGCGGATAGCAACCGGTTCACCCAGAATACCGACCGGGCAAACAGATTCGCACTTACGTGTGCAGATGCGTCCGCAGGTTCCGGGAAACGGATTAGTGCGGTACATTAGCTTTAAGCCTTTTTCGTAGTCACCGTCACGGATGCTGTGGATGTAATCAGGCACATCCATGTGTGCGGGACAGGTGGCGACACAGATGCCGCATTCGACACAACGGTCGGCTTCTTTTTTTGCCTGCTCTTCGCTATAACCCAGCGTCACTTCATCAAAAGATTTAACGCTTTCTTCTGGCGGCAATAATTCCATCTCGATACGTTTAGGCGGGTATAGATGATAGCCCTCGGCACGACGATAGCCGAGTTCATTATCCTGCCAGGGTTTTTCATCGATACCGGCAGTGAAATGAAAAGAGTCCGGGTCTTCACTGATCCAGGCGTATTCATTACTCATTCGCAATGAGGCAGCGGTGCAGATATCGACGCACAGACCACACCAGCAACAACGGCCATAATCAAAACGCGGGCGTAGCCCACTGTCACCATCACGTCCTACATATTTATCAACGGCGACCATATCGATTGCCTGGTTCTGACATATTTCGTGACAGCTACCGCAACCAACGCAAGTATCAGTAATGTTAATGTGAAAACCACGATAGGCAGGCGCACCTGGCCGATCCAGTGTTGGGCGTATTGTCGTGTAGGGCTTTTCAAAAGCACGCTGCCAGACAAAGAAGGGGGATAGTAGATCTTTAAGACTCATGTGCTTGATACTCCTATCATCTTTCAATCTCGGGCGGATAGGTGTGCAGGGATACCATCAGTCCGGCTATATCGGCGATGTTATTGCCAACAGCCAGACGTTCCATTACAGCGATCGCATGGGTATAACTTGGACCGCGTACGTGTACACGGCGAACAAATTCAGAACCATCGGTCACCATGTAATAGCCGTATTCACCACGGGTGCACTCGGCTTTAACATAGGTTTCGCCAGCAGGCACTTTCCAGTGTAATACGTTTGGCATGTCTGCCTGAAAAGCACCATCGCCTGGTGTATGGTCGAGACACTGGCGGATCAGGCTGATGCACTGGCGGGTTTCCTGCAGGCGCAGATAAGCGCGTTCATAAGCATCAGAATCACTGCCGGTGATCACGTCGAAGTCGAGCTGATCGTAGGCCAGATAAGGTTCATCTTTACGCAGGTCGCGGCTGACACCACAGGCACGCGCATTGGGGCCGACGATACCGTAAGGGTCGATCATGTCGGGTGAGATAATACCGAGGCCTTTTGACCGTGCTTTGAAAACGGCGTTATTAAACATGACACGTTCGACCTGATCGAGCAGTTTTTCAGCACCGTCCATAACATCGCGTGCGCGTTTTCTGAAACCATCGGGCAGACCAGCACGAACCCCACCAGGTACGATATACATATGATAGATACGCGCGCCGGTCATCTCTTCGAACAGGTCGAGTACGAAATCACGATAGGCAAGCGTCCAGTTAGGCACGGTGTACTGACCGAACGCACCACTCATGCCACCGATCCACATCAGGAAGCTGGCAAGACGCATCAGTTCCAGATTCAAAGTGCGCAGCCAGATGGCGCGCTCTGGAATTTCGATGCCGCTGATCTCTTCTACTGCATGTGAATACAGGTACTCGTTGAAGGTCGGTTCAGGAACAGCGATGCGACACACCACAGTAAAGTTCTGAATAAAAGTACGGCGCTCCATCAGTTTTTCAAAACCGCGGTGCAGGTAACCGACATGGGTTTTACAATCGATAATGGTATCACCCTCGAGTACCAGTTCCAGCGACATGTTGCCAGTGATGCCAGGATGTTGTGGCCCCTGCCAGAGTTTGACGTATTTTCCGGATGCCATGTCCAGTGGTTCTGGCTGTGCAAAATCCAGCGCCGAAGCATGTCCGATAGAAGCAGAACCTGTACGAATGGAATTTGTGGACTGTTTCATTTTTCGTCGCCCCCGCGGTTAGGGTAAAGTTCAACTTTCATGTGTTCTCGCGGCACTTCATTGTCTCTGCCTTCGCGATGGCCGAAACGTTCCTCGCTGAATTTTTTGGTGTCGAACTCACGGCGCATAGGTGGAATTTGATCCCAGCCTTCCAGACAAAAATCTTCGTCGAGACGTGGACTACCGGGAAAACGGATACCGTACATCTCACGTAACTCACGCTGATACGTCCATGCCTGTGCCCACAGTGTATGAATCGATGTCATCTCGGCTTGATCGCGGCTGATGTCGACGTGGATACCGAGTGTATGGTTCAGTTCATAGTTATGTAACATATAGACAAGGGTGAAAATGCCGTCCTCGATATAATCGATACAGGTTATGAAATTAAGATGAGTATAAGTTTCGCGATCACGTAGCTCACGAATTAAACGCTCGGCAATGTCCCTGTCGACTTTCAGTGTTGTCATCGTCGGTTTTCGAACCGTTATTTCGCTGACGCTAAAGTCACGTTGTAGTCTTTCTAGTAAAGTATTCATAAGTTTGTTACCAGCCGCTTTATAACAGCAATTTTTTACCTGCTTTTATCTACCAGTTGTTCTCACCAGTTATTCTCTACCAATTATAATCGGGCATATCCCAGTTCTTGATGACACTTTTCTGATTCTTTTTATACCAGTCAAAGTTTTCTACATAACGATTAGCACCGTCACATTTACCGGCCTTGATATTTTTTTGTAGTTTCATAAGGCCAGCGACCAGGACTTCGGGACGTGGCATACAACCGGTGATGTAAAGATCGACCGGCAGGTATTGATCGAACTGGTTGACCGTGTTGTAACTGTCGAAATACATACCACCGTTGACCGGACAGATGCCCAGACAGATAACGAATTTTGGCCCCTGCATCTGTTCATAACTACGGATGATGCGTTTTAGTGTTTTTACCGAAGCATAACCACCGATGACAAAAACCGATGACTGACGAGGTGTAGGGCGACCGGCAATACCAAAACGGCTGGCATCGAAACGTGCCGTCATCAAAGGTCGCAGTTCGATGGCACCGCAGCCAGTACCAAATGCCAGTATCCATAATGAATTAGCGCGCGCCCAGTTAGCAAAATCTTCTACTGCTTTTATCGGGTAGGGTTCATAAGCCTGTGGTCGTGCATTACTAAACAGTTGTTGTTCTTCAACTGACAGCCCTGCATTTTCCAGCGTATCTTCAGTATTAAGGCTTTTTTTAAACATGGTCAGTTCCTCTTAATTACTTAGTGCCATCTGCACATAGACGATCGACATTATTCCGATCAGGGTAGGAAATTTGAAGAAGAAGCGGATGCCCTGATCAACTCGATAACGCGGGAAGGCGACACCGACGACGACGGCAACCATATAGA
>Ga0316209_1002437_pt1 | contig 14995 bp, 12 predicted proteins | sample 6monopyrite_MG_FD_204945 | JGI IMG/M metagenome (GOLD analysis project Ga0316209, IMG submission 204945) | Microbial mat bacterial communities from mineral coupon in-situ incubated in ocean water Damariscotta River, Maine, United States -... | ecosystem: Environmental > Aquatic > Marine >...
CCCTCTTTGCCGGCTCCCATCGCAATATAATAACCGCCCGAAGCTGCGATTCGTTTCATCGAAACGTAAACAGGTTTCAGTTTGGAAAGTTTTGTCAGCTTGTTGTAAATTTGATGGCTGTCTGCAACCAAACCGCCCGGGCTATCGACAACAACAATCGCTCCCTTGACATCATCATCTTCAATCGCCTGATCAATTTCTTTCAGCAGCCGTTCTGTGAAAGGAGGCATGATAGTTGTCGAAACATTGAAGATCGCAATTTTATCTTTAGCTCCCTTATCCCCCGAAAAATGCTTTTCGAGAGGAGCATCCTCTGTATTCATATTCGAGGCTGAAGAGGCGAGCAGAATAATGTTCAGCAGAATCGAAAAAACAAAGATCATCTGAAATAGTCGCGATAAAAACCCTCTGCTTCGAGACTGATTCTCCACAACAATACGAACGACCTGCTCATTTGCACCTGAAGGGCTGGTAGAGCCTGATTTAGAACGTGAATCGGAATCATCCATTACAATTCTCTCCCTTGAGACAGCGATAACCCAGCACGGCTGGTCTATTCTGACCGCCGTAACCAAAAACTGTTTTTCTATAATTTGCGAGCCGTTCGCAAACTATTACCGTTAGTAATACAAACTATTGATGCAAGAAACGAAGGTGATTCGAGCAGAGGGGACATTTTACCTGAAATGATCCGAGGAAAGTAGTCTTGACCGTTTATAGACAGCCCGCCAACTGGCTGCAACTAAGTCAAGCCTGCATCTCACGCATTATTCCTAACTCGGATAAACCGAAACCAGGTGTAAAGATGGTGCATGTAAATATGGTGCCATAAATATGGGCCATAAATATGCACAGAAAAAAGGTGTCAGGAACCTTTAATTTCGGTTTATGGGTATTTATCGAGTAATTATTGTTCTTTCGAGTCACAACTGATTGACTTTTTGGGTGAAATTACGAAAAAAGGTTCCTGACACCTTTAATCTCTGACACCTTTAATCTCCTTCAGAACAGAACAAGCAATCGAGGCAGAAAAACAAGCAGGCCGATAATCACCGAGCCACAGGCACTGACGAGGACCGCACCGGCTGCGATATCCTTGGCGGATTTTGTCAACGGATGAACTTCATCACTGATACGGTCGAGTGTTTTTTCAATCGCGGTATTGATCAACTCTGCCGTCAATACAAGAGAAATCGCAAGTGTAATCAGGGACCACTCAACCAGAGTGATACGCAACCAGGATCCCATTGCTATCACAACAATGGCAATGACGGCTTGGACTTGAAGATGCGGTTCCGATTTCCAAGCTTCGGTAATCCCGCTGATTGCATGAGCAAACGCCCGCAGTCTTTTGGGGGACCGTTTATCATTCTGCGAATTGTTGCCGGGATAAGTCATTGTCAGTGTGTAGCCGGATAGTCTGTAGGTCAGGCTGTGCCTGACATTGATTACGCCGTTAATGTATGAGCGTTTTTGTTGCAGTACCGAGTAGCTCAGACAATCCCGTTCAGGGTTGTCTGAGTTGCGTAGCAACCCGAGGTGTTTTTTTATGTAACGCTTATCTAATCTTCAATATTTTCACTTTAATACCTCGGGTGCCTGATGGTATTCGAAATTTGATATTCCGTGAATTTAACAACCCGCAATTGGTCTGCACAGCAGACCCTACTTCACTAGCGTTTCAAAATTGGTTTCGGGTTTTTGTGAACGCCGTGCGGGCGGACTTCGGTTCCTTTTTGATTAAGATCGCCCATTGAGCGCCGGGCTTTGTCTGCCAGTTTATTCAGGTGGGCAACGATTTCTGGGTGTTCTTCAATCACGTTTTTCAACTCGGTTGGGTCATCAACAAGGTTATACAGGCTTGCCGGGCGAGGCTTTCCCTTGGCATTGGAACCGACTGTCAGGTAAGGAAGAGACAGATTCAATTTCCACGGGCCGGAGCGAACCGCCTGGAGTTGGTATTTCTGATAATAGTAGAACGCTTCGTAAGGACTTTTTTCGCATCCTTCGAACATTAACGATTCGATATCTTTCCCATCGATGATTCGCTCTTTGGGGACTGGTGTTTTTGTCATCGCAGCGAACGTCGGTAGAAAATCCATCATCGTGCAAAGTTCTGCACATTCCGAATTGGCTTCAATCTGACCGGGCCAACTCATAATACAGGGGACGCGCATCCCTCCTTCAGAGGTTGTGTATCCCCAGCCGGCGAGCGGTTTGTTGGTCCCTTGAATTGGATTCCTGCGTGGGGCGCCGTTATCGGAAGTCCAGACGATGAGTGTGTTTTCTGTCAATCCATTTTCTTTTAACGTGCGGACCATCTCGCCGAGTGACCAATCAATCTCTTCGATGGAATCTCCCCACGGACCATTTTTCGATTTGTTACGAAACGCTTCGCTGGAAAATGGCGCGCGGGTGCTGCCGGGCATGCACTGCGGGAAGTAAAGAAAAAACGGTTCCTCTTTCTTTTCGACAATCCACTCGCAGGCTGCTTTGGTTAAACGCTGAGCCAGCATGTCGCGATCACACGGCGCTTCGATCACACGATCATTTTCCATGAGCGGCAGTGGCGGCCAGTTTTGCCCGGCTCGCGGTGTCATATCGTCGCTGTAAGGGATCCCCATGAAGTAATCAAACCCCTGAGCATTGGGCAGAAATTCCGGTTGATCCCCCAGATGCCATTTGCCGAAAATTGATGTGGCATAACCGGCTTGTTTCAGCAGTTCTGCAATGGTCAGTTCTTTCGGATTGAGGCCAAACTGGGAAACAGGACGCAAGACCCAGCCGTCGGTCATTGTCATGCTGATTCGCTTCGGATAGCAGCCCGTCATCAATGCGGCTCGGCTGGGCGTACAAACTCCGCTGGCAGAATAACAGTGTGTAAACTTTCGGCCCTCTTTTGCCAACTGATTCAAATTGGGCGTGCGGTGCAGCTTTGAACCGAACGGTTCGATATCGCCATAGCCGAGATTATCACAGAAAATAAAGATGATATTCGGACGGGATGTTCGCGTCGCCTTGGCAAAAAGTGAATTGACATTTTGCCCCAGGTAACAACAAAGTGTTACACATAAAATGAAAAGCGGTTTGAGATTCATTGTTTCCTCGCTGTAAAATATATCTGTGTAACCCGGGGTTAACACCCCCGGCTCGCCGACCTGTTGGTAATCCGGTTTCAAATATGATAATAAATCTCTGCCTCATAATCTGCATTGGAAACCCGGCGTCCTGAAGAATGATGAAAGAAAATTATGCCTCTTGATCCCCGTGTGAAGCAATTTTTGGATGCCATTGCCGAGTTAGACCTTCCGCCGATTGAACAGTTAACCGCAGTAGAAGTCCGCGCCCGCAAAGTGCCGGTGATGGGAAGTATTGAACCTGTTCAGGAAATCCGTCCTCTTTTTATCCCAACTCGATCAGGCTCAATGAGCGCCCGGCTGTATGTTCCCGAAGCTGCTGCTGAAAATAAAAAGCCTCGCGACCTACCTGTCATTATCTACATGTACGGCGGCGGCTGGGTTATGGGAGAACTAGATACTTACGATCAACTTTGTTGTGCGTTGGCAAAGCGAAGTGAGTGCGCGGTTGTCAGTCTCGAATATTGCCTCGCCCCCGAACACCCTTATCCCGCAGCGGTTGAGGATTGCATCGACAGCGTGAAGTGGTTACTGCAGGAAGCGTTGTCATCGAATGCAGACTCTACCGCAACTTGGCAGACCGATCCAAGCCGCGTATTTGTTATGGGAGACAGTGCCGGCGGTAATCTGGCTGCTGTGGTTGCGTTGGAACTTAATAACGAGCAACCTCATCCATTAAAAGGACAGGTTCTGATTTATCCCATTACCGATGCCGACTTCACAAGAGAATCATACATCAGTTGCAGCGAAGGATATTTTCTGACAACAGCGATGATGAAATGGTTCTGGAAGCAATATTGCCCCGATGAAACAAAATGGTTCGAGCCAGCATTGTCACCATTACGGGCAACTGATCACGCCGGGCTGCCGGAAACATTTCTCGTCACCTGCCAATACGATCCCTTACGAGATGAGGGAACCGCGTATGTAAAAGCATTGCAAACGGCAGGAGTGAAGGTAGAACATCACGATGTCGTCAGTTTCGTTCACGGTTTTTTACGGCAAATACAGACATTCCCGCAAGCAAATGAAATGCTGTCCCAAATTGCGAATTGGGTGAAGCTTCGGCAATAGTGGGAGCCTCTATTAAGGGAACCTCTATTAAAGGAACCTCTATATTAAGGGAGCCTCTATTTATTCAAAAGGAGCACAAACATTCCTGTCTGTCTCGAAACAGAAGGCTGTATTAAAGTCAGACAAGAATGTCTACCCTCCGTTCAAATATGTTTTTTTGAATTCATAGAGGTTCCCTGGCAATAATTTTACAGCTTTCATCTTCAAACAAAAAAGCCCCTGCGAAAAAAGAATTTCGCAGGGGCTTTGACAAAATGGGGACGCAGGGATTTGAACCCTGGACCTACCGATTAAAAGTCGGTTGCTCTACCAGCTGAGCTACGTCCCCTGATGTTTCTGCCAATATGCTGCATTTGTATCGATAACCGAAACATCTTTTGATACGGAGATATTCGGAATGATACAGCTTGAATTCAAGTCAAAAAACTTATTTTGGCAAAAATGCAATACGATCAACAGAATTTTCAGTCAGTCAACTCTTGAATGCTGACATTCCGTCCTCTGTTTGTCTTGCTTCCATTAAACAAACCAAATTAGATAACCGAAAAGTTCTCATTGCTGTTTTGACTCAAAAAATGAAGAAGAGGTTCGCAAAAGAGCAAAATTCTCTCTTCTCTTCCTCACCAGCGAGCATAAGATAACAGAAAGCTCAGTAAGAACAAGTCACGAATTGCAATCTCTTGGTCGATGTTTTCTCCTGAGCAGGTGTCTTACCAATTGTGACAATGTGTCGCTATCGAATGACTTGCGAAATCAGGCCGGATTTGTCAAAATTTTACCCCTCTTAACAAGTAAAGAAGATGGCTGTAAAACGACTGAAACCCTTGGAGATGCAGCCAGATCCCTGCTTCCCTTTTGCCAGTGTTGGTTTTCCCCAGTGTTGGTTTTCCCCAGTGTTGGTTTTCCCCAGTGTTCGACTAGATCAATGATGTGCTGAGTCTCTATGGTAAAAACAGACCTGAAAATACCGATATTGTCAGAATAACCCTTATAATCCTCACAGTGGTTACGGTTTCTCTCTAATCCAGCGGGCGTGCTTAGACTACCGAGCCTATTATTGCCGAGAATGAAGACTATGTCGTCTTCCCCATCCTTAGAAACCAAACAGGAAAAGTGTACGCTTTCACAGCAAAAGTGTGCCGGGTTGGCTTGGTACGTTTCGCCCCGACTTTGGTTAAGAAAAATAATTGGCCTGAACGATACGCCTCATTCGATTGCATTGGGTGCAGCGATTGGAACTTTTGTTGCATTTACGCCCACGGTCGGTATTCAAATGTTAGTCGTGCTTGCGTTCGCCTGGATCTTGAAACCATTTTTCCGCTTCAATAAATTTGCTGGTTTAATTGCTGTGTATATTTCAAACCCGGTCACAACACTGCCGATTTATTGGTTCAATTACTGGATCGGCAGTTTTTTCATTTCTGGAAATCTAACACGGGAGCACCTGGCGACTGTTCTTAGCTATCAGTCTCTTTGGCAATGGAGCAAAAGCATGTGGGCCTTACTGGTTGAAATTGGGTGGCCACTACTGCTTGGTTCGGTCATCGTCGGTGTTGTTTGTGCTTTGCCGACATACCCCCTGGTGAAATGGCTTGTCGAGGCAGTGCAAAGAAGAAAACGGCATCACCGGGCCAAAAGCAGTTTCTAACAGGGTGATGATTCAGCTTTGATGTAGGGCCACTATTACGGACCCTACTAGCAATCTGCTTTTTCTGTAAAACCTACCGTCGCTAAATAGTTACAATCTAAACACCAATTGAAAGTTGTCAAATTTGACACAATAAACATCGATAACATCTGGATATGAACAACCGGAACGCCAAACAGACATTGGGAATTGTGTGATCATTGTCACTGCAGTCACCAGACCGCGGAATTTCGATACTCTGGCGAGTGTGGCTACAAAATATCAGGCCTTTCAAACAAATCCTGAATTTCCATCTTATTGCTGAGTTCCCTTTTCCCCGGAGCCGCAACTTTGTCGAGTATTGGGTGATTATTTCGAATGTGATATGCAAGAGCCTTGCGAGCTTCTCGCCAATCCTTATTGAGCAATGCTTCCAATACCGCACGATGCTGGCGAAGGGTTTCTCTTGCAATTTCCTGGTCTTTATCTTCCCAGCGAAACAGCACATCAAAGTACTGCCCCTGATGCTTGAAAAATTCACTGATGTATGTATTCCGTGCCGACTTGATGAGATAAGCATGTAGCGATTCATCAATTTCCCATAAGCCGTTCTGCATCGAAGGCATTGCATTGAGCTTGAGCAAGGCTTGTAGTTTTTTCTCCTCCAAGTGTGGACGAGATAATTCCAATGCTTTTAGTTCGAGCACTTCACGTACTTCAAGGTAGGCCTGTAAGTCTTCCTGACGAAATGGTCGCAATCGCCAGCCCCGTCGGGGGATGTGATCCAGCATTCCCAAGCCAGCCAGTTGGTGCAATATATTACGGATGGCAGAGCGGCTTATTCCATATTTTTCAGCCGTCGCCTCTTCTCGTAAATAGATCGATTCACCTTCTAAAGAAAGCATGACGAAATCATCTCTGATCTCTCTCAGTAAGTCTTGTGGCTGCTGAGGGGGAGAAGGTTTTTTTTCTGATTGCTGTTTTGATGAACCATTTTCGCATGGCATCAGACGTCGGTTTGCCCCTTTTTCTAACAAACCTTCTTCAATCAATTCAGAGACAGCCGCTCGTACCGGAGTAAAACTAACTTGATAAAATTCGGAAAGCGAACCAAGCGTCAACTGCACGGGCAATTTTTGCGAAGACTGCAGTCGAGCAGCCAAGTCTTCTTTAATGTAGCTGGCAATGGACATAAATGTATCTGGCAGTGGACATGTCAATACGAATTCGCACAAACTGCGAGAAAGAAAAGTGAATCTATTTGGTAACTATTCAGTGATGGGTGGCTTCTATGAAAGCTTTTTGTTTGTGATTTTTCAGTAAAAGAAACAGAACAGCATTCTTTTACTTGATTGTGGCGACAATGTCAATTACATTGTCGCCAATAAAAATATTATTTGTTCAAAACAACAGAGGAGGAATTTGTTCAATGGCTAAACAGTCTAAGATGGTTTCCCAAGGCAAAACGGGTACTTCGCGTCGAGATTTCCTGCACACTGCTGCTGGTGGTGCGGCGGTGCTAAGCTCCAGTGGGGCATTGATGCCGAACTTGTTTGCTGCTGATTCTTCGCAGGCGGATCGCAAAATCAGGATGGGAATTGTCGGCGGGCGATTTGGTTTAGGGTTCTATTTCCATGAACATCCTAACTCTGTGGTGACCGGAGTTGCAGAACTGCGACCAGAGCGTCGGGATCGTTTAAGCAAAGTTTATGGTTGCAATAAAAAGTATGATTCAATGGAAATCATGCTGAAGGAAGCGAAGGATATCGACGCGATTGGTATCTTCACCGAAGCGCCTAATCATGTGCGACACAGTATTGCTGCAATGAAGGCGGGAAAAGATGTTCTTTGTGCAGTACCCGCTGCGATGAATCTGGAGGAATGTCAACAGTTGATTGATACCGTGAAATCAACCGGCAAAACTTTCATGATGGCAGAAACAAGTTACTGGCAGCAGGGCACGATCTCGGCTCGTAAGTTTTTTCAGGAGGGAAAATTCGGCGATCTGATTTTTTGCGAATCGATGTATCAACACGACGGACTCGATTCCCTCTTTTTTGAAAACGGAAAAAAGACCTGGCGACACGGCTTCCCGCCAATGCACTATCCGACACATTGCACTGCTCATTTAGTGGGTGTAACAGGACAACGACTAACCGAAGTGGTGTGTCACGGTTGGGGAGATGAAAACGAAATCCTGAAAACGAATGTCTATAACAATCCGTTCTGGGATGAAACCGCAATGTTCAAAACAAACACCGGCATGGGCTTTAATGTGCGCGTCTGGTGGCGAGGCGCGCATCGTGGCGGTGAACGAGCCGAGTGGATTGGTGACGACATGAGCTTCTACGGACATCACCCCAATGGACAGGGACCATTGATTATCCGAAAAGGAACGCAGACCGAAAAGGATGATGCCGGGTTTGTTAGAAACTTGCCCAAGTTTGAAAACTACAAACAGCCGAACTGGTGGGAAACTGAAATGCTCCCCAAACCGCTGCGCCACAACAGCGGGCACCACGGCTCGCATACTTTCATCACCCACGAATTTATCGATTCGCTGATCAAACAACGGACTCCAGCCGTCGATGTCTACGAAGCAGTTGCCTATACTGCACCCGGCATCGTCGCTCATCAATCGGCTCTCAAAGGTGCGGAACTGTTGAAGATTCCTGACTTTGGACGAGCATGTAATTAAAGGGATCCTCAGTTTGCAGGGTGTGCTGCGTACACCCATTGCGATTTTCGTTTTTTATTTATCATTGCCATTATTGCATCTATCATCAAACAAGTGTGGTACGCACAGCGTCCCCTACATCTCTGTTTACTGGAAAACTGATATGCTACCGGCAACCATGCGGCATCAATCCGGGCATGGCGGTTCGCACACCTTTCTTGCTGCGGAGTTCATCAATTCATTGTTGGAAGAAAGAACCCCTGCGATTGATCTTTATAAATCTCTTGCGATGACAGTCCCCGGAATTGTCGCGCATCAATCAGCATTGAAAAATGGGGAACAATTGAAAGTTCCCTGTTTCGATGTCACTCAAAAGAAAACAAATTAATGCACGGCTTAGAATCCTTTCCGTTAAGCTGGATCGATTACGCGGCGTTCGGCACCTATTTCGTTGTGCTATGCGTGATCGGTTTGTGGGTTGGACGGAAAGAAAAAGCGGAAGCGAGTGAATACTTTCTGGCGGGGCGCACGCTGCCGTGGTATGTCGTGGGGAGTTCTTTTATTGCTTCCAACATCAGCAGCGAACACTTTATTGGAATGGTTGGTGCAGCGTTTGTGTACGGCATTTGTGTCGCTTCTGCTGAATGGATGAACGTCCTTTCGTTCTCGGCGCTCATCTGGTTTTTCATCCCATTCCTGCTCGCTTCGCGTGTCTTCACCACGCCTGAATTTATGGAAAGACGCTTCCATCCAATCTTGCGACAGTTCTTTGCAATCCTGACGATAGTCAGTAATGTCGTCGCATTTTTAGCGGCAGTTCTGTATGGCGGTGGGCTGGCGCTGCAAAGTCTGTTCGGTTGGGATATGTGGTTTTCGATCATTTCGCTGGCGGTGGTAGCCGGGATGTGGGCAATTTATGGCGGGTTGAAATCGGTCGCCTGGACCGACTTTTTCACTGTGATTGTCATGATCGTCGGCGGGTTGATGGTCACGGTATTCGGTTTACTGATGCTCTCCGGCGAAAGCAATTCGCTGATTGATGGCTGGAACGTCATGATCGAACGGAATCAGGCACACGCAGGAGTCTGGCAGGAAGCGGTCGAGAAAAATGCTCAACAAATTGCGCATACCGATCATTATAACCGCCTTTCGCTGATCCAACCAATTTCGCACGAAACCAATCCGTGGCCGAGTCTGATTTTCGGATTTTTCTCCGTCAGCATCTGGTACAACGTGATCAATCAATTCATGATCCAGCGAGTCCTTGGCGCAAAAAACATGTATCACGCGCGGATGGGAATTGTGCTGGCCGGCTACATGAAGATTTTGCTGCCAGCCATTGTCGTACTGCCCGGATTAATTTTGTTTGCTCAATACCCGGAAGTCATGCTCAGCCCGTGGTCGGAAATTCGCCCGCAAGCCGATAAAGGTTACATTCACATGCTGCAAACGCTCATTCCGGTTGGCCTGCGAGGTTTGTTTCTGGCTGCATTGTTCGGCGCGATACAATCAACCGTTAATTCGGTGTTGAATTCGACTGCAACCGTTTTTACACTAGACATTTACAAACGGGTGCTGCATCCAAACGCAGGAGAAAAATTGCTTGTCCGTGTTGGCATGATTTCTTCGGTAGTCATTCTCATTATTTCAATCGTCATAGCAGGTTTTATCGAGCGTCTCGGGGGCAGCCTGTTTATTTACGTGCAGTCATTATATGCGTTCTTCGCGCCTCCTTTTGGAGCGGTCTTTTTGCTCGGCGTGATGTGGCGACGAATTAACGGTCCCGGTGCAGTCGCCGCTGTCTTTATGGGATTCGCTTTAGGAATCGCAATGAAACTGTATGTCCAATTCGTCCCCGGACACCCTTTGTGGATCGAACCGTTCGCTATGCGGGGAATTATCAACTGGGGTTTTTGCGTGATTGTCTGCATCGGCGTCAGCCTGGCAACCCCGCCGCCACGCCCCGAACAAGTCACCGATCAACTCGCTTTCAACTGGCAAAAACTAAATATCTTCAGCGAACTGGGCAATCACTGGTACACCAGCGTTGTGCTTTGGTGGGGCTTGTTCGTAGCAATCATCCTGGGGATTTTCATACAATTCTCCGGGTTGTTCTATCAATAACCAACAGGCGAGCCGGGCCAGTGATGCCCCTGGTGAATTTCAAATGAAGATTAGTTACCGTTAACACAATGGCAGCATGACCAGGGGGTTAACACCCCCGACTCGCCTTCAGCTTGCAACAGATTGAGAAAACCTAAATGAATCCATCTAAAGAAGCGGGGCGAATTGTTTGGGATCGAACTCCCGGCAATCCGGAAGTTTCGCATCCTGCATTTGTCGGGCGAATTGGTATTGCGCGGGCAGATATTACGCCGCCGGTTGAGATCTACTCCAGAAACTGGGGAGCCGCGAAACATGATCAGGCAGAATCGATCCACAAGCCGCTCAGCGTGACTGCCATCAGCATCGCTTCTGAAGAACATCCAACGCCGCTCGTACTACTCGATTTCGATTTAGGATGGTGGCGGACGGAATCGCTATTTCAATCATTTCAGAAAAGGCTGCTGGATGAACTTTCGCTTCAATCACCAGAACTGATTATCGCCTTCAGTCATACACACGCCGGGGCTGCTTTTGTTGATGGAGATCCTTCACTACCGGGAAGCGAACTGGTCGAAGAGTATCTACGACACATTTTGCAGACAGCAATAGAAACAGCCCGGCTTGCGTTCAAAAACGAAACCGAAGCCATTCTCGACTGGCATACCGGTCGCTGTGATTTGGCATCCAACCGTGATTTTATTGATCCGACCAAAAACGCGAATCGAATCATTTGTGGTTACAATCCGCATGGCAAAGCTGACGACACATTACTGGTTGGTCGTGTGACCAATTCACAAGGGACGATCATCGCCACTCTTGTCAATTATGCCTGTCACCCCACCACATTAGCCTGGGAAAACAAAACGATTTCGCCGGACTACATCGGCGCAATGCGGGAAACAATTGAAGCCGTCACTCATGCCCCGGCTCTGTTTCTGCAAGGCGTTTCCGGAGAGTTGTCGCCGCGGTATCAGTATGTGGGAGACACCGCGGTTGCGGATCGGCACGGGCGGCAACTTGGTTATTCCGCCCTGGCAACATTAGAAGCGATGGAACCTCCCGCTACAAAACTGGTGTTCGATTCCGTCATGGAATCAGGAGCACCACTAGCCGTCTGGCGACATCAGCAAACAACCCCTTCAAAGCAATTGCAAGCCTGCGAATCATCCATTGAACTGCCGCTGAAAGATTGGCCTAGTGCTGAAGAATTAGAGGAACAGCAACGAACTTGCGAGGACCGCACATTGCAGGAACGACTCAGACGCAGGCTGGCAATTCGCCGTGGCGTGGGCGATGGGCAAACTTATTCGCTTTCTGTTTACACCTGGAAAATTGGCGATGTCGTACTGATTGGTAGTAAAGCGGAAGCGTATTCGGTTCTACAAACAGAACTCCGCAGCCATTTCCCTCAAGAAACTCTCGTTTGCATGAATTTAATCAACGGCTCGATCGGCTACCTCGCCCCTCGGGAATTGTACGACAAAAACGTCTATCAAGTCTGGCAAACGCCGTTTGCCAGCGGCAGTCTCGAAGCAACCATCAAAGGGATGGTACGAATTATAGATCAGGTTGGTAGGTAGTCGTCGTGGCCGCTATCGCAGACTAAACGATTAATCCCCGAGTATGTCATTGAGGAGCAATTCAACGTTTGCGTTTTGAAATTGTACAATTTCCAACAATTCATACCGCGAAGGAGTTTTGGGGAGTGTCCATTTCGTCTTGCCATCTTCTTGGATTAATTCAATCAACACATCTTCCTGCCAATCGAATTGTTCCTCATCGTAAAAATACTTATAAGAGTATTTATAGATAAGTATGTGCCATTCTTTGTATTCAGCGACAAATAAGGGAGAAATAGAATCGGGGCGTTTTATGTGCTCGGATCGATCTTCCCATGCAATATTGTGATCACGTGACATCTCGATAAGTTTCTCGCAAAATGCCTCCCATTTCTTACTGTCATTCATATCTTTGATCGCCATTTTTTATCCTCTATCGCATTTTCTAGAATTACTTCTATTCCGGTTAATGAATTGATTAAATCTTCAACTGTTTTTTCTTGAAACGATTTAGACTCGTTGTTTTTAGCATCCTCTGCAATGATAATGCAGGCCTTGACGGACTTCTTAACCAAACTGCTATTAAGATTGTCCCTGACATGCTCTAGCAAAGAGAACACTCGAATAGCTTCCGGCTTAAAAGCTACCCAGTCTTTTGTCTTTAGTTGTTCTCTTAAATTTTTGAGATGAGCGCGAACCTTAGTCTTTGCTTTAGGAATTAGTACAAGCTCACGAAAACGACTCGCCACAGATTTTAGTTGAAAAGCGACATAGATTGATACGATGAGAGAAAAAATTGATGCAATCGAACCCACATCATGCACTACCGGAGGAAGTAACTGCTGTTGCACAACAATTTCTGAGTTTTCAGTAACTGGTCCCAATTGTTTACCTAAATCGCTAATAGCCCGCATGGCATAGTTCAAGTACAAAATTGCTTTAGCTCTCTCTAACTCTAAATGAGGCCTCAGTCTGTTTTGCACACGTACGATTCCGTGCATTTTATCGTGAGAGAGAGTTTATAATCAAGATGTAATTTGCTCCTTTTTGTAGTTTCAAGAAAGACATGCAAGGTTGTGATTTTGTGATTACATGATTTTGTTCAATGTTCGCTAGGCCATCTCAGCAATCGCAAACTTTGGGAAACTTCACAGTGATCTAAGGATTAACGCAAAATTAGATCTGACTTTTTAACGTCGGTGTGGACTCTACAGTTTTCATTCGCTATCGGTAGTGATATTTTCGGTTCGTTTGAGTGAAATGATTTGTCCGGCTTTGTTGGAATGATCTGTTTTGTTTCCTCGCACATCACCACCATGAACTCCGTTGAGTGAAACTGCAACATCGCCTGCCTGAATAAAATTGTCGCGGATCATCACGTCGTGGCTCGGTTCGGGATTGTAACGGGAGGCTCCCCAGACGTAGATGCCGATTCTTTTCGTTTTTGTTTTCTCCTCGTTGGTTTTATTAGCCGGGGCATGGATGAGAATGTTATCCCGAATGATCAGATTTCTCGCATAGCCGAACTGAATCAGCGGTCGGGGGGAATCTGTGCCGCGAATAATATTTCCCTGCAGCAGAATATTACGATTGCCGTTGCCTTCGATGCGCCCGTTGACAACATTATCACGAATTATCAGGCCATTGACCCCACCTGCAAGAATCGAATTTCGGCAACGGTTCGCGATGATCTGAATGTTCTTTGTGCCGTCTGCGTGTTCAACATGTATCGTTGAACCGCCCGGCGTGATCGAGTGTTCCAGGTCCTGACAACCGGTAACCAGATAATTACCATCCTCTTCTCGCCCGGCTAGTTGAATTCCCTGTCGAATAAAATTTCGCAGCGTTACATCACGAATCGTTACATTTCGGCTTCCCAGTGAGATGCCAATACAATCGCCACAGAAATTTTCGATCAGGCAGTCTTTAATGGTGATATTTTCAGAAATCCCCTTAACAGTGCGAAAGTAGATACCGTGACACTGCTCCGGCGTTTTCCCCTTCACATATTTGGGATAGGTGTTGCTGCCATCCAGATGCAAATCTCGGATGGTGATGTTTCGCACTTCACCTTCGGAAGAGCCAAGCATTCGCCAGAAATTGGATTGGTTCACTTTCGGATCATCTTTCAAAATTGAAGATGCCCCTTCCCCTCGCAAGGTCAGGTTCGAACAGAGCGCAAGAATCGGCGATTCCGCTTTTTGCCGGGAAATTATAAACGTCCCGGCCGGAACAAAAACCGTCCCTCCCCTCGCCTCACGACAGGCATCCAAAGCAGCAAGCACAGCTTTCGTATCATCACTTTCATCATTCGCAGTAGCCCCGAAAGCAGTGATATTAAACGATGCCGCCCTGGTAGTATTCGCAAACGCAATAACCGTAACAACTAGCGTAATCATTTTGAAAATGAGAGATAATTTCAAATGGAATTGTGGATTGTTTACATTCATCAGAAGATTCTTTCCGAAGAAGAACAGATTAATATTCCAATACCCATTAGCAATTGAATACATGGTATGCGACGTGATGTTCGGTCCGCAATAGCGGCCCCTACTGTCTTCCTAACGCCCAACGCCTACTACCTAACGCCTAATAAACCCTCACCTCACAAATGCGGGCGTGGTTGATGCCGTTGGTGGCTGTGATGGTGATGCGAATCGATTTTATTGGCGAATGGCAATTAATTTGATGGTCTCGTTTTCGCTGATAGTCCCCGTTAATTTCGAGGATCGTTTTCCACTGAACTCCATCAAACAGTTCGATACTGTAATCGCGAACGGTTTCCGGTTGAGCAGTTCCCCATTTCATTGATTGA
>Ga0316209_1002441_pt1 | contig 14966 bp, 13 predicted proteins | sample 6monopyrite_MG_FD_204945 | JGI IMG/M metagenome (GOLD analysis project Ga0316209, IMG submission 204945) | Microbial mat bacterial communities from mineral coupon in-situ incubated in ocean water Damariscotta River, Maine, United States -... | ecosystem: Environmental > Aquatic > Marine >...
CGCGAACCGCAGCCCGAATTTCCGAGCGCATTACGGGCTACGAGCGACATCTCGTCGATGCCGTCGACCCGCTTCATCGCCCCGTGATCGTGAGGACGCCCTCGGGTCGACTGCTTAAGTATTCCCATTCCGAAGGGGCGACGGATCTCGGATCCGCGCGGGACCTTGAGCGAATCACGGTTGCGAGGCGATAGCGCTGGGCCGCCCAGGGCAGTCCGAAACTCCCGCTTTCGCCTCAATTTGGCCTGACGTTCGATTGCGGTCGTGACTCTACTTCTCGAGGCGAGGTCCCCGGAATCCCTCCACGAGCGGCGCGAGAGTCGTTAAGCTGTGTGCAGTTTCCCGAAGCGCCCAGCCAGCGGGAGGACTCAACTTTCTTACGGCGCCCATGCCGAACGTATGAATGAGGATCGTGATGAACTGCCCCAAATGTCAGGCTCAGATGGATGAGAAGAACCTTCGGACACTCGAAGGCCTCGTGACCTACGACCAGTGTTCCGATTGTCAGGGCCTTTGGTTCGACACGGGCGAAGCGGAGAAGCTGAAGGACACGTGGAGGCCCGACTTCATCGACAGTGGCGACGCCGAGCGCGGCAAGGAACTCAACGCGATCCGCGACATCGACTGCCCGCGCTGCAGCACACAGATGGAGAAGGTCACGGATCCGAAGCAGCGCCACATCGAACTCGAGATGTGCCTCGAGCACGGCGTGTTCATGGATGCCGGCGAATTCCGCGACTACAAGAACGAAACGCTGATGGATATCTGGCGCGGCGCCGTCGCGCTGATCAAGGGCGGTTCGGCGTCTTAGTCAACGCATACGCGAGGCGATCGCATCGCTGATCGCCGTTCAGAACAGATTCGTTCTATTGCGAGAAAGAGGGCAGTTGGTCGCTGCCCTCTTTTTTTTCTTGACAGATAATTTACTAGACGTAAAGTAAAGCTATGGGAAACACGAGAGTTCGATCTGTCACGAAGGGTCCCGGTCGCCCGCGAGACCCGCACAAGCGGGAGGCCGTGCTTGCGGCCGTGCGTGACTTGATCATTTCAGATGGCTATGGCGCCGCGACCATCCAAGCGATCTCGGAAAGATCAGGAGTCTCGCGTCCGACGATCTACAAGAATTGGGGCGACCGGCTCTCGCTCCTTGAAGAAGCGCTCTATTCGGATCGATCGGATGATCCGGTGCCGGATATGGGAACACTTGAAGATGACCTCACGGTTCTCGTCGGCGAACTCGTGACCGACATCAGTCGGCCCGAGATGCAGAGAGGTCTTGCTTCGCTCCACGCCGATGTCGTCGAACTTCGTGGACAGGAGAGTCCCTATTGGGCGGCGACCCTGAGTCGATGGGGGCTGGTGTTTGCCGCCGCGTCCGATCGGGGGGAGCTCGAGGCCTCCGACGTCGCCGCACGCGCGCGCCTTGCCCTCCATATGGCTTTGGGGTCACTCCTCTTGATGTCACGAGACAAGCGCTATTCGCGACGCCGGTTGAGTCGAGAAATTTCGTCCGTTCTTTGCGGCGGGCTCTTCGCCTAGCGAGGCCCTTTATGCATTTCCGTTGCTGATCAAGCGACGTTGAGCACTACGAGGAAAGAGATCGATGAGAATAGAACCAAGAGTTGTGCGGTACGGCGGGGCGATGTTCGACGAGGACGAAATTAACGCCGTGATGACCCAGATGCAGGATCCCGCCGGCTTGGTGCCCGGGGTCAAGGTCTGCGAGTTCGAGAACCGCGTCGCCGAATATATGGGGAAGCGCCACGGCGTTATGGTCAACTCGGGTTCCTCCGCACTCACGATCGCGATGCGGTTGGCCAACCTTCCGTTGGGTTCGGAGGTCATCACGCCGGCCCTGACGTTCTCGTCCGATGTCGCGTGTATCTATCAGGTCGGCTGCACGCCGGTCTTCGTCGATGTCGGCCTCGATGACTATCAGCTGATCGTCGATCGGATCGAGAGCGCGATTGGAGAAAACACGCGAGCGATTCTGATTCCCGACTTGATCGGGGGGATCTGCGACTGGGACGCGGTGAGGGAGGTCGCGGATCGTCACGGCCTCTTCGTGATTCACGATAGTGCGGACACGCTCGGCGGAAAGCTACGCGGGACGCCGACGGCAGCCCGCGCTGATATTTCGATCACGAGCTTCTCGATCTTCCACATCATTACGGCCCTCGGAAACGGCGGCATGGTCTTCTTCGATGACGACCGGTTCCTCGATCGAGCGCTCGCACTGCGTGCCTGGGGCCGATCCTCCGAGAAGTGGATGTTTGGTACGAAGGTGAATGACAGCGACGGTCGCTTTCTGGAAGACCTCGATGGCGTCGAGTACGACGGGCTCTTCATCTTTGAAGAGAATGCCTATGGCTTCATTCCGAACGAATGCGGGGCCGCGTTCGGTGTCGCTCAGATGGATAAGATCGACAAGCTCTGGGCGCTAAGAGAAGAGCGATTCAACTGGCATCAGGAATTTCTGCGGAAACATGAGGATGTGTTCATTCTGCCGAGGATTATTCCTGAGACCGAGACGACTTGGCTCTGCTTCCCGATTCAAGTCCGGCCTGAATCAGGCCTGAGCCGTCGGAATCTCCAACTTCAGCTTGAAGATTCCGGGGTGATGAGTCGCGTCATCTTCTCGGGGAACATCACACGTCATCCCATGCTCAAGGGACATGAATACCGAATCGAGGAGCAGGGTCTCGCGAACTGCGATCAGATCATGTCGAACGGAATCATGTTGCCATGCCATCCGACGATGACTCGCGAGGACTGCGAGTACCTCTATCAAGTTATCGAAGATTTTCTCGAAGCCGGCGGATCTGTAACGGTCGGCAACGCCGACGAGGCTTCCTCTTAGGGAGCGCGAAGGAGAACCCATGAGTTCCGAAAACATGCGACTTATTTCTGCCGATGACCATGTTGACGTGACGCACGAGGATGTGAAGAGACATCTCGCGAGTCAGTATCACGGAGACTATGACGACGCGGTGGGGCGCTTTGGTGCGCTGATGGCATCGACGATGTCGTCTGAGGCCAATCAGCAATGGTCCGATCAGGCGGGTGTCGAAATGGATCCCGAAGCCGGCCGCATCGGAGGGAGCGGGTATCCCTCCTTCGGTCGCGACGGCTATCGCGACGCCAAGGCGCGCTTGCAGGATCTCGATCAAGACGGCGTCCAAGCTTCCGTTCTTTACAGCGAGGTCAGCGCGTTTCGATATCTGTACATGCTCGAACGCGGAGCAAGCGACGCGACCCGGGCATTCAATACGATGCTGCTGGAGTTCGCTTCGGAAGATCCCTCGCGACTGATCGTCTCGGGCCAGATTCCGATTCACGACGTTGATGCGGCTGTTCAGGAAGTCGAATGGTTCGCGAAGGCCGGTGGAAAATCGCTTCAGCTCCCGCTCTTCCCGCCGGAACTTGGCCTTCCAGACTATTGGGATCGTCGATACGACGCCCTTTGGGCCAAGATCGAGGAGGTCGATCTCCCGGTCTGCTGCCACATCGGACTCAACACTCAGCTCGAAGCACTGGCGAAGCGAGATCCCACGCCGCAGAAGGGCGTGCTCGTTCTCGGAACGGCGCTCTCAACGAGCGAGGCTCTAGGAATGTTCATTCTGGGAGGGGTCTTCGAACGTTTTCCGGCGCTGCGGCTTGTGTTTGTCGAGCCGGGGATCGGCTGGGTTCCTTGGTGGTTGGAGATGGCGGATGACCTCGTTCTCCGCCAGAACTACGCGTTCCCGGCGATCAAGCAGCTGCCGAGCCATTACTTCCACAAGAACGTCCACCTCACGTTTATCGATGAACCCTTCGCCTACGAAAATGCGAAGCGAAGTCTCGGGGTCGAGAATGTGATGTGGTCCTCCGATTATCCGCACCCGGTTTCAAGTTGGCCGACCTCTCAATCGACCTTCGATCGGATGTTCGCTGACATTCCGACGGAAGATGCGGAGTTGATCGGGTTTCGAAATGCCGAACGCGTTTGGCGTCTCGACTCGGCCTAGGTCTGACCTTCTTGTGCTAGGCGGCTTGGGATCCGACGCTGGGTCCTCCGTCAGGAGAGAATCGATCGATGAATTTGCGACCCGCCCCCTGGATCGAACGTGATGGCATCCCGTTCTGGGAAGCCGCCAAGAGAGGCGAGCTCGTAGCGCAGAGCTGTAAAGACTGCGGTGTGCTGCGCTCGCCACCACGGCCCATGTGCCCCGACTGCCATTCCCTAGCGAATGAGTTTCGTGTTCTTTCGGGAAGGGGGACCGTCTACACCTGGGTGATTCCGCGGTATCCGCCGATCCCCGCGTACGGCGAAGGGAATATTGTCGCCGTGATCAATCTCGACGAGGGGGTTCGGGTGGTCTCGAATCTGCGTGAGATCGAATACGACGATGTGACTGCGGACATGCGTGTCGAAGTGTTTTTCGAAGACGCTGAGCAGGACTACAAGATCCCGGTCTTCCGACCGGCTACGGCGTAGCGGGAGTTCGTTCGATGGGCATTCTCGATCGGGTGGCGATCGCAGGCATTGGCAACACGGAGTTCTCTCGGGACTCCGGTCGAAGCGAGACTCAGCTCGCCGCGGAGTGCATTAAGTCGGCCCTGGATGATGCGGGGCTCGCTCCGGCGGACGTGGACGGGATGGTGACGTTCACGATCGACAATACCGAGGATGTCGATCTGATTCGAAATTTGGGGATCCCCGGCCTTCGCTATGCGTCGCGTATTCCGCATGGGGGCGCAGGGTCCGGTGGGTCGGTCGTTCATGCAGCAGGTGCGATTGCTGCGGGGCTGGCAGACGTCGTGGTTGTTTGGCGCGCGATGAACGAGCGTTCTGAGTACCGCTTTGGTTCGGCCAACGCAGCGAAGCCGGCGCCTGGGGGTGGGGCGGTCAACATGCAATGGGCCGTTCCCTGGGGCGCCGCGACGCCGGCGTGTTGGCAGTCGATGGTTTCTCATCGATACATGACCGAGTTCGGCGTAACGAACCGAGACCTTGCGGAAATCGCCGTTCTTCATCGAAAGCATTCGCTCAACAACCCGAACGCGTTCGGCTATCAGAAGGAACTGACGGTCGAAGACCATCAGAACTCGAGATGGATCATCGAGCCCGTCCTACGCTTGCTCGACTGCTGCCAAGAAAGTGACGGGGGGCAGGCGTTCGTGGTGACCTCACTCGAGCGCGCGCGAGACCTGCGTCAGAGACCCGCTCGGATCACGGCTGGGGCGCAATGGGTGCCGTATCCCACCGACGCGATCACGAACTTCTACTTTGACGACTTCACCGAGATGGCGACGACGCAGGGGATGGCGCGCCAGCTCTACGAACAATCGGGAATCGGGCCGGCGGATATCCAGGTGGCGATGCTCTACGACCATTTCAGTCCGATCCTATTGCAGCATCTGGAAGCCTTTGGATTCTGCGCGAAGGGCGAGGCGATGGACTTCATTCGCGATGGGAACTGCGCGCTCGACGGCGCTCTTCCGACGAATACGCACGGCGGTCTCATGAGTGAAGCCTACATCCACGGCCTCAATAGCCTTGCCGAAGCGGTTCGGCAGATTCGGGGCACGGCGATCAACCAGATCGAAGGGGTTGAGCACGCCGCGTTCTCGTCCGGCATGACGGGTTTGATTATCGGCAAGGACTGATCGAACGACGAATGCTTCAGGCGAGTTGGCCTGATTCGGTTCTCGGCGAGCCCCACGCGTGCATCTGTGAACCGCTTCATAGGGGGACGAGAGTGCTCTCCATAGGCTTGGGTCGTCCCGCGTGTCTTGCGCGGGTCCAAGACCGAAATGGAGAACCGTATGTTATTCGTCCGATCGGACGCACGGCGGCTTCGCGCCGGTGCGCTCGCAACGCTGCTCTTGGGATGTTTCGCGACGTCCCCCGCGTTTGCGAACCCTCCCTTCCAAAACACGAGCTTCGAGCTCGTGGGCCCTGCAGGTACGCCGACTCAACACGATCCCCCCGTTCCAGGCGGCGCCGGACAATCGGCCGCCGCGAACTGGGGTGTCTTTCATAACAACACGCCCTTTCTGACGCGTACGGATCTCGTGCCCTCGACCCTGCCAGGGGGTGGCGCGCGCATGATCTGGGTTTCGACCTCCGCGGGGAGCAACGGCATCAATCAGATCACCGGCCCCTTCGGCACGGGCCCCGCGAAGGCGACCACCTCCGCCTGGGTCTATGTCGTCAGCGGCACGGTTCTGATGGGCGCGGGCAACGGCGGTCAAACCGGCGTCGACGCTCTGACGGCGACGACCGGCCACTGGGAGTTTCTTCAAGCGCCGGCGGGGCAAAGCCCCGTCAACCAGATCATCTTCTACGCGTTAGGCGGGCCAGCGGAGTTCTACGTCGACAATGTCGATTTTTCGCCGGTTCAGGACTACGGCTTTCCCGCGAACGCCGAGTACAGCAACCGGTACGATGAACGCGAAATGCCTGGCGGCGGTGGGCACTTTCAACGGGATCCGGGACAGACGCTTGAGACAACGCTCATGGATCTTTCGGGTGATGATCAGCCGCGGGACGGTCGCGACTTCTATCCCGGCATCGAGTTCGGGATTGAGCCCGACGCGCAGGTCGATGCACTTGCCCACGGCGGCGACGCCGGGTTCGAACGACTGCTTAACAACGAACTCGACCTGTTCTTTTCGCTTCGCGGAGACCTTCCCGCCGAAGGCGGAATCGCGGCCTTTCATGAAACGCCGGCGGGTGTGATCGATGCGGGCATCCTGTACCGGGACCTCCACGCAGATCAGTTCATGTCGTCGCCCGAGATCGATGACGTCGACGGACTGGATCTCTGGGGCATCACAGACGATCCCCTGAACCACGCCGATGCGAACTTCTATTCGCTTGAGGACGACCCGGGATCTGTTTCCGTCTGGACGTATGTGTCGGGAACGCCGGCGATCTACCTAACGACTGCGCAGATCGCATCCGTCGCAACGTCGCTCGGCTGGGGCGGCGGCGTGAGTGACGTGGATCTCGACGCTTTGATGGTGCATGACGTCGGGGAAGCCGGCGTCTGGGATCGCGGGGACGAGATCCTCTTCAGCATCGAGGGTGGCATCATGGGATTCCACGGCGGCGAGATCATCCACTGGCGCTTCGGCGAGCCCGCCGCCTTCCTCAATCACGGCGGCCACGCGTGGGACCTCGCTCATCAATTCCAGACCCCGTATTTCTTCACAACCTATGACATCGACGCGATCGAAGTCCCTGAGCCTCGGGTCGGGCTGATGCTGCTCGTGGGATCCGCCGCCGCCGGGATTGGGGTTCGCCGGGCGAGCCGGGGGCGTCGGCGGCAGGGCTGACGGCGGCAGGGGGAAAGTCGCCTCAGCGAGCGCCGAGGGGGCTCGCCGGGGAGCGGTTTCAGGCGCCATGTGGGGCTGTTCCCCGCCCCGGCTAGCCCGCGCAGAAGTCGGTCGGTGCCGGTCTGAGCCCGGTCCAGAGCCGGTCGCCCTAGATCGACGAGAGAAGCCCCCAAGGTCTGGGCGAGCGCCCGCGAAGCCGCTAAGGTCTGCCCTCCGATGCGGCCGGGGCCTCCCCGACCCGCGATCGCTGCCTCGGCAGCGGGTCGCACGCATCGTGAAGAGAGCACAAGAAAATCAGGGCGCCCGTAGCTCAGTTGGATAGAGCACTAGCTTGCGGAGCTAGGGGTCGCACGTTCGAGTCGTGCCGGGCGCGCCAGATTTTCTTGGGTCCATTCCGGGGACATGGTTTACAGATTATTCCGGAGACATAGTTAACACTTTCTCGGGTCCGAACGGGTTCGGCGCGGGCTCGACCCGCCCCTCGTCCCGATCGAAGAACCCTAGGTCATAGTCGAGGAAGCTGACCAGCCAGATCTGGTCGTCGACCTCTCGGAGGCCCACGAGCTGCCCCGCGAAGACCCTGCTGAGGTTGATCTTGCGTCGGCCCATGCAGATGCGACCGCAGTGCGTCACGCGGACCGCTTTGTCGTGATACGGGTACTCCGGTTCAGGCGGCGGCGCATAGACCCGGGACGAAGGTGTATAGAGATCGCCCGGGTACGCTCCGCCTAACGCCTGGTGCGATCGCTCTTGGTTGTAAACACCGATGAACTTGTCGAAGCGCTCCTGCTGTTGCAGGAAGTTGAACGACGCTGGCTTAGTTGCTTCTTTCTTCAGCGTTAGGTGCATGCGTTCGTGTCGACCATTCTGCTGAGGGCAACCTGGCTTGATCCGCTGGATTTGTATGCCTAGCCGGAGCCACCAGATGGAAAGCCTTGAGAGCCCGAACAGCGCATTCGGTGAGGCGAAGGGGACGCCGTTGTCGGTTCGTATGGCGCCTGGCAAGCCGAAGTCCTTGAAGGCTCTCTCGAACACGGAGAAGGCAAAGTCAGACTTCGTCGACGAGAGCCCTTCGCAGGTCAGCAGATAGCGAGACCGATAGTCGGTGATCGTGAGCGGGTAGCAGTATTGCTTGTTGCCCAGCATGAACTCGCCTTTGAAGTCCGCGCACCAAAGCCCATTGGGCGTCTTAGCGCCGGTGAGCGTCGTTCCCTGTGCCTTGTGGCGTCGACGCTTGCGGCGCTTCACAAGGCCGTTGCGATCCAGCACGGCGTGCACTGTGCTCACGGCAGGCGGGTTGATCATTGGGAACTCTCGGATCAACTTGTCCCGGATCTTCGGAGCACCCCAGGAGGTGTGCTCCTTCTTGATTCCCAAGATCGTTCGCTCGACTTGGTAGGGCAGCTTGTTGGCGTGCCGATAGGGCCGACGAGATCGATCCTCGAGCCCTTCCAGGCCGGTGGCTTTATACCGCTCGTAGATCTTGTAGCCGGTCACTCGGGAGATCCCGAACTCGCGGCAGAGTGGGGCCATTTTCTCGCCTTCTAGCAGGCGAGCAATGAATCTGAGGCGTTCGTCCATGGGCTTACACGTTTTCCACGGCATTTGGGGTTCCCCCAAATGCCAATTGTGTAAACCATGTCTCCGGAATCAGGTGTCAACGATGTCTCGCTAAGCACATCTCCGACGGAGAATCGCTGTTCATCGGCTAGGCCGATCCCCTCATCCCGAGAGCGGCAAGCGAGTTCGCCAGCAGCGCCAGCAGTACCTCACTCACCCCGAGGTCGCCGCCCTGGACGGTCTGCCCTCTTGCTGAATCGGCAGCGGGATGCGACCCATTTCGTCTCGCTCAGCGAGCAGCCGAATTGGAGATCCGAATGTCCGACGAATCACCGAAACTCAAACTGCCGGGCATCGAGTTCGGCTACCCCACGACGCTGCCGGGTGCGATGGCGGTCGTGGCGGTCAGCGCAGCTCTCTCGATCAGCTTCTACCACTTCCTGACCGAGTCGCCCGACGGTCTCGTGCGTGACGTTACCCACGCCGCATTGGGGATTGAAGAGAAGGCAAACCAGCAGGCGCAGGCGCTGGAGAGCTTCAGGGTCCGGGATGGGAAGCTCGAATCGGAGATTCGGGAGTTGACGCAACGACTCGAAATATCAGTCGAGGTGATCAAAGAGGCGAAGAAGCGAGAGGAGAAGTTGTTGGCGGTCGTTTCGGACGTCGATCGAGGGCGGCCTGACGAACTCCATGGCCTGATGAATGCCAGCATGCAGGGGGGGGCCAAAGCGAACGACTTCGTCGAGATGGCCTCGAGAGCGTCGGCTCACGCTGAACAGCTCATCCAATCCAGGCCGTCCGAGCTCTCCGAGAGCGAGCGGCTCGAAAACCTCGCGGAGAGCGAGCTTCCCAAGGCGATCGTGGAGCACTTCTTGACCAAGAAGAGCTGGCTGAATCGCTATTACCGTATGAGTGCGGCCCAGGTGTTCGCCGACGATCCGAGAGGAATGGGGACGCAGCACGGGCCGGAAGGGATCGAAGCCGCGCTCGACCGACTCGTCGGAGCGGGCGTTCTCCGAATTCGTGAAGGCAAGGGCGTTGTCTACTACGAGCTCGACCACAACAGCGAGGCGCTCAAGAAATTCAGGGCAGTCGCTCACATCTAGGCGCTCGCGTGCGATCGAGTTGAGCTTGATTCGCGCTCTGGGATCCTGCCGATGGCTGGAAGAATGCGCGCAGTGTAAACCGCTTTACGCGCCACGATGAACGAGCCCCCGAATCGGTCCGCACCAGCCTAACAAGCTCGACATTTTCACGATTTGGCCACCACTTCCTCCTGATACCCATCCAGGGTCCGGAGGTGGCTGTGCGGTTCTCGATTTCTCGCTTCACGTTGGTTCTGGTCATGAGCGGGGTTGCTTTCGCGACGCTCTCTCCGGTTTCAGCTCAGGCCCAGGCATCGTTCGAAATCCTCCCCTTCACCGACGCCAATGGCCGTGGCAGCACTTCTCTTCTCGATCTTTCTGGCGACGGGCAGACGGTGATCGGGAGGCAGAGGGAGATCTACAACTCCCGGTTTTCTCGCGACGTGCCGGTTCGCTGGGACGTTGGCGTCGGGTTGACGCCGCTCTCGCCCGGCGTCGACCTCGAGGAGCGCCCCTTCTACCCGGAGACTCCATTTGGGATCAGCGCTGACGGATCGACCATCGTCGGGCGATTCCGAAATGGGATCCCTGCGACCGGCACACAGGCGACGGCTCTCCGGGACGGTCAGCCCAGGCTCCCGATCCTCACGGACCCGGGTTCGGCCCTGACCGACGCTTCGGCGGACGGGAGTGTTCTGATCGGAGGGCGATCGCCGCAGAACCTGAGGCCCGGAAACGAAGGCTTCCTCTGGGACGCGACGAACGGCGTTCGTGACCTCCAGGATTTGACCGGAGTGACGGATTCGATCGGCGCGCGTGCGATTTCGGATGACGGGACCCTCGTCGTTGGAACGGTCTTCCCGGACCCGATGGTTTTGAACGGTTCGCGCGGGTACTCGTGGAGTGAAGAAGCGGGCTACGTGGAGCTTCCGGCGCTCTCCGATGGGCTCGACTCATTCGTACTCGACGTGTCAGGGGATGGCTCGACGATCGTCGGTTTTTCAGGCGCGGGTGGTGTTTTCGGTCTACGCGCCACGAAATGGACGGACGAGGGCGCGACGATGCTGCCGGGAGCCCGAGAAGAGGTCACAACCCGATTCGGAACGCTCTATGCAGATGTGTCCCCGTACTCCGCTGATGCGGCTTCGTACGACGGCTCGGTCATCGCGGGGCAGGCCGATCTCGGTGGACTCGCGGGTGCGTACATCTACTTCGGTGAGTCGGACGAGACCCGGCTCCTCAGAGAACTTCTGATCGATAACGGAGCGGCTGACGCTGCGGACTGGGATCTCATCACCGCGACGAACCTCTCCGCCGACGGACGTGTTGTGACGGGGTGGGCCTCGCCGCAATCCCATCTTCAGCTTCCGATCGAGATGTGGCGCCAGACGGGGCAGTACTTCGCATTTCGCGCGGTGATCCCCGAGCCGTCGACAGCGCTCCTCATGGGACTCGGGCTACTCGGGTTGGCGGGACGCAGGGCAAGCTGATCCGTCGCCAATTCGGCCGCTCTACCTATCGCCCCCTAAAACGAAGCCCCGCCATTCACCGTAAGCGTCGCCCCCGTCACATACCGCGCCTCGCTACTCGACAAATACGCGCACGCGTGAGCGATGTCCTCCGGCTGCCCAAAGTACGGCAATGCGTTCAACCCAAGCACGTACTTCCGAAACTCCTCCGTCATCGTCTTCATCTCGGAATCCGTCTCAATCAAGCCCGACGAAACACAGTTCACGCGAACCCCGGCCCCGCCGAACTCCCGCGCGAGCGAGCGCACCATCACTTCGACCGGCGCCTTGGTCGCCCAATAGACCGGACTCCCTGGGGCCCCATTCCGCGTGCCGGACGTCCCGATCGCGACGATCGAGCTCGTCTCCTTCGCCTCCGGATTCGCCGCCTCGACGAGGGCGGGCAGGCTGTGCTTGAAGAGCCAAAGCAAGCCGCGCACGTTCGTGGCGATCGAGGCCTCGAGGATCTCGTTGCTCATCTCGAGGATCCCTTTGCCCTTTTCGCCGGAGTCCGTCGCGGTTGCGGCGGCGTTGGCGACGACGTTGTCGATCCGTCCGAAACGGTCGATCGCGCCCGTGACTAACGCCTTGATCGAGTCCTCATCATCGAGGTTGCAGCGCACGAACGCGGCCTCTCCGCCCGCCGCGGAGATCGAGCCGACGACTTGCGCGCCACGCTCCTCGTTGCGCCCGCTGATGATGACTCGTGCGCCTTCGGCCGCGAAGAGGGCGGCGGTTGCGGCGCCGAGGCCGCTCGTTGAGCCGGTGATGATCGAGACTTTTCCTTCGAGACGCTGGCCCATGGGGAGAGTTTCCTTCTGGTGAGCCCGCTGAAGAAGGATTGGGTCAGCAGGCGGATGTGCGACGGATATAGCTCAGAAGGATGAGTCCTCCCCCAATCAGGATAGACGCACTCGGCTCGGGGATCACGGCGATCCAGGTTTCGCGGTCTCCATCGGGATTCCGGCCAACCCCGACGATGGTTGTTCCGTCGTGGGAAACGGCTTGGGCGTCCCAGATCTCCCAGCCTGTCACGTCGACGCCCATGGTCGATAGGAGAACGCGAAGTGAGCGCGCGCCGTTTGCTTCGTCCCAGATGTACGCTTCGATCTCGCCCGAGGATGCGTCGAGCCCTGAGCCGACAACCATGGAGCCATCAAAGCTGGCGTCGTGAGCGTCCCACATCGAGGGGCCGCTCCCTGCAGCCTCTCCCAGATTCTCGTACCCGTCTTGCTGCGTCCATCGGAAACCCTGTCGCCCATTGGGCGTAGAGGTCCATCCTACGATCACGTTGCCGTCTGGTGAGATGCGATTGGCGAACGTCGACGACGTATGTGTGTCCGGGTGCTGTCCGGGGTTCCCTTGCCCGGACGCGTCCGTCCAAACGAACGGACCCCGATCGTTTCCGGCGACGATGAGGCCGTCATCGCTAACGCCAACAACATCGCTCGAGGTGGAGCCCATGACCCGGAAGCCCCTTGCGATCATCTTGACGCGCGGTCTTACTCGTTCGGAGCGGTATTCCCGTCCCCAAGCGCCTCAAGCTGCTTGCGCTGGGCCTCGGTCACGCGGGGATCGATCTTGGGCGCTCGGAGTTGATGCCCTTTGCGGTCCGCTGCGATGGTGCTCTCGATCGGATCGGTTTGGATGAGCGCGAGCACTTCTTTGGGTGGGGGATTGACGAACCATTGGCGTTCGCCGAGTTCGCCGGGATCCTTTGTTAGGTCGAAATGAAATTTCGGGATAACCCGCTCGCCCTGCGTCGAGAAGATCCACTTATCGTTTCCGCGAACGCCCATTCGCCATCGATGTTCGTTCAGGCTCGCTTCGCCCACGACGACGCGATCGGGTCGCTCTTGATCGCGCCGCAGGTCGAAGCCTCGCCCGAGCTCATCCTGGGGTTCGGGACCGGCTACACCCGCGGCGGCAAGGAGCGTCGGCGCCACATCAAGCCCCGAAGCGAGCCCTGTTCGGCGGCCTGCCTCAACGCCGGGACCCCGAATCATAAGGGGCACGCGAAGGATCTCGTTCCAGACGTGGTAGCCGTGGGTAAACCAGAGCCCGTGTTCCATCATGCTCTCGCCATGGTCCGCCGTGAGTAGGACGAACGCGTCATCCAGCTTGGCGTTCGCGCCGTAGCCATCCAGCAGCCGGCCCACGTGCAGATCCGTGTACGCGATCTCTTCGTCGTAGCGATCGACGTAGGTAAACGCGTTCGTGATTTCGGGGTCGAATTGATAGGCGGTGATTCGCCCAACCTTGGGTGGGGTCGACCAATCCGCGTGCTCGAATCGCTGGGGGGCACCTTCCGGTGCATCGTAGGGGCCATGGGGATCGATGTAGTGGACCCAGAGAAAGAGCGGGCGTTCCGGATCACGGGATTCGGTGAGCCATTTGAGGGCTGCATCCGTCGTGCGCGAAGCGCGGCGTTCGTAAACGTGATCGCGGTCAGATTCGGGTTCGTCAACGAAGTCGTCGTAGTAGTCGAAGCGTCCGCCGATCCCGATTGCTTCGTCGGTCAGCACGATATTCGAAACGAAGGCCGCGCTTTGATAGGCCTCGGGCAACCGGTCGGGGACGATCTCAACGTCCTTCGAGAGCAGCTCGTAGAAACTGCGGACACCGTGATGCCGAGGAGGCAAGCCCGAGATCAAGGTCAGCACGCTCTGCGGCGTGTTCGCCTCGACGGAATAGGACCGCTCAAAGATCGCGCCGTCCGCGAAGAACGCATCGATTCGCGGAGACGTCGGCCGTTCGTATCCGTAGAGGCCGAGATGATCGGGGCGAAGGGTGTCGACCGTAATCAGGAGGATGTCGGGCTGCCGGTCCGTAGCTGTCGAGCAGCCGACAATCGTGAACGCCATCAAGAGCACAAAGAATATCGACCGAGACGCGACCGGTCGCGACGCGAGGAACATTGGGAACTCCGGATCGGTTTGGGTGGTGCTTATGCGCGGGCGAACATGTTTGTCGCGCTGTGATCGGTTCGAGGCCTAGCTGCAGATGTCGCTGTCCGTGGGTTCCGAGTCGTCTTCGAGCACAGGGGAGATCTTCGGCATCATGCCCTGCATGGCCTCGCTCATCTCTTTCGTGCATTCGCGCAGTTTCTTGAGTGTCGTGTCCGATCGCATCTCGACGCTAAGCGCGATTCCCTTCTTCAGTGCTTCGGCCTTCTTGCCCGCGGCGCAGAGCGTCTCAATCTCCTTCGACGCGGCCATTGCCCGCTTCTGAAGCGCGTCGAGCTTCTTCTGGTCGATGCCCTCCATGCATTGCTGAGCCTTCTGCGCCTGCTCCTGCATCCGCTGCATCGCGGCGGGATCCTGGAAGCGGCGCATCATTTCTTCGGCATTCATGTTCCCGGAAACACCGGGATATCCCGGGTTCTGGGCGAGAGCGGGGCTCGTCGCGACGGCGAAGAGGAGGAAGCCAAAGAGGTTGAGAGTGAGAGCGAGTCGTTTCATGGGATGCCTTTCCGCCGCGCGGCGCAGGG
>Ga0316209_1002443_pt1 | contig 14958 bp, 14 predicted proteins | sample 6monopyrite_MG_FD_204945 | JGI IMG/M metagenome (GOLD analysis project Ga0316209, IMG submission 204945) | Microbial mat bacterial communities from mineral coupon in-situ incubated in ocean water Damariscotta River, Maine, United States -... | ecosystem: Environmental > Aquatic > Marine >...
ATTCCGCGACAAAAGAAATGCTGCTGTTGTTCGATCTGGGAATAACTGCGGAAAAGCCGACGGCGAAGTTACGGTTCTGTCATTATTCGTTTAATCCTGAATCAGGGTTTCGGGCGGCTGTTGATCATTACTACAAATTATTCCCCGAAGCGTTTCACAATCGTGTCCGCCGACAGGGAAACTGGATGGCGTTTGCAAAAATCAGTGATGTTGATCGCTGGCAGGATTTCGGATTTGCATTCAAAGAAGGGAACGACGAAACAAGTTGGGATGATGCTAACGGCATCACCACGTTTCATTATACCGAACCAATGACCTGGTGGATGAAAATGCCCGTTCAAATGCCCCGCACTTACGAAGCAGCTCTCGCGGAAGCAAAACGGCTGGCAAAAGCGGGAGTTCCACAGGCAAAGGCATTATTCACCAGCGGCTTTTACGATCCGCAGGGGAAATTTTCAGGGCAAATGCGAAACGAGCCATGGGCAAACGGAATTGTCTGGAGCATGAATTCGATGCCCGGCGTGAAGGGCGACATCACCGATTTTTCCAGTCAATGGAATCCAGAAAGAGTCAAACAGTTGTACGGTCCTGAAGCAAAAGGAGATCTTGATGGCGAATATTTTGATTCCAGCGAAGGCTACGTGACCGCCTTGTTAAATTACCGAAGAGAACATTTTTCAATCGCCCAAACACCACTTTGCTTCTCTTCACAAACAAAACAGCCTGGCATCTTTCGCTCTCAGGTTGCTTTCGAATATATGCGAACGATTGCTGAGGAACTCCATGCAAAAAAACGATTAACGATGGCTAACTCGACACCATCACGAATTTGCTGGTATGCCCCTTTTCTTGATGTCATGGGAAGCGAAACAAATTGGAACCGTAACAATCAATGGAAACCGATGTCCGATGCCGATTTGCTTTATCGCCGAGTGATGTGCAAAGCAAAACCGTACTGCTTTTTGCAGAACACCGATTTCGAAAATTTTTCGCCTCAGATGGTAGAAAAATATATGCAACGCTGCCTGGCATACGGCATGTTTCCCAGTTTCTTCAGCCACAATGCTTCAGAGGGACACTATTTCAAAACGCCAAAGTTGTATCAGCGCGATCGACCGCTGTTCAAGAAATACCTGCCGCTCTGCAAACGCGTCGCCCAGGCAGGTTGGGAACCTCTCACCAATGCAACCAGCGATAACAGTCAGGTTTATGTAGAACGATTCGGAAAACAATTCTTCACTGTTTTCAACGACAGTAACCAGCAACAGTCCGTTACCATTCAACTGGCAAAAGAGCCGCCAGTTTCAAGCCGGGAACTCGTTTCCAATCAACCGGTCCGCTGGGAAAATCGAAAAACAAAACTGACCCTGCCAGCCGAAGGCGTCGCTGTGATCCAATTGAATCTGCGCTAGCACCAACCAAAACCACAACGTTGAGTTTTGAACGATGTTGTCAAGAAAATAACAAGAAACATGCCAGACGGTGCGCCCTGACAACCGCCATCTCAAAAGACGAGGGCAAGACATTCCTGCCTCAACGCAACATTGTCCGCGATTTGAAGAACGATTTCGGAAAATAGCCGGGGAAACAGAAGAAGATACTGCCGGTTGCAGCCTACTTTTCCAACTGCTGCTTTGCCTGGGAAGCGATATCGACACCGACAAGTTCAGACCAACTGGCTAATAATTGCTTGGTGATTTTCCCAACCTGGCCATTCCCCACAGGCAAGCCGTTAAATTTGGTCGCAGGCATAATGCAATAAGGCGTGCTGGTGAAAAACAGTTCATCCGCTGTATAAAAATCGTAAGGCTGAATACGAAACTCTTTAGTTTCAATGCCAAGTTTCTCAGCCAGTCCCATTGTGGTTTCCCGACTGATTCCTGCCAGGCAGTTTTCAGTCGTTGGAGTCAGTAAACAGCCATCTCGAACACAAAACAGGTTCGCTCCCTTGTTCTCTGCGATGTTTCCATCGATATCAAGGATTACTCCCTGTGCTTCTGGATCCACCAGTTTGACTTCCATTTCTGCCATCGTATAAGAAAGTCGACTCCGATTTTTGATACGTGCATCCAATGATTGTGACGGAACAATACGGCTCATCGCGGTGACCGCGTGGCATCCTTGTGAATAGAATTTCGCCCAACTGCGCAAATCCATCGGTTGCGTAAAAATCATGATTGTCGCCGGGCTACATTGAACCGTCGGATCAGCTCCGGCGACCGAAAGGCCACGCGAAATGTTATGAACAATCCAGCAATCTTCGTTCGCTCCATAACAATCCAAATTCTTTTCAAAAAGATCAAGCGTAATATCCATCAAGGCATCGGCTGTCATCCCAATATCGATACGCGTCACTTTAAGAGATTGAAACAACCGATCAATATGTTGCTTCAGTTTGAATGGCTTGTGTGCAAAAGTGCGGGTCGATTCGGTGACGGTATCGCCGAGCATGACCGCGCTGTCAAAAATAGAAATCTTTGCATCGGCTTCAGCAACAATTTCACCTGAAATATATACTTTTCGGTTGGGCATTATGCTTTACTCCATTCTCCAATTTTACGCGGTGGTCCGCGGGTTGCGGACCCTACAAACAGCCCTCATTCCGACAAAAATCAATCATCGCTGAATAGTTACCTTTTGCGATTCAAATTCGCCACCGGAATTTGTGCATCGTTTTTATTAAGCCAGCGGTGCAGGTCTTCTTGAAGTTCCGCTGTTTTTTCAGGATTCTGTTTTGCCAGATTTTTTGATTCGTTCAAATCATCAGCCAGGTTATAAAGTTCGAGTCTGCCATCTTCGTAATATTCGAGCAATTTCCAGTCTCGGGATCGTACAGAACTGACCGGCGTGGTCGTGGGATAATAATGTGGATAATGGAAATAAACCGAATCGCGTTTCAAACGCATTGCCGTTTCTTGCAAAAGCGGAACCAGGCTCATCCCTTCCACCTTTGCGTTATGGGTTGAATCGCCCGGCAAGCCCAGAATTTCAAGTAACGTTGGATAAAAATCGCAGGTGGTCACAGGTTCGTCGCTGACTGCCCCCGGTTTGGTCACGCCAGGCCATTTGATAAGTAGTGGCACACGAACTCCTCCCTCATACAAAGAACCCTTGCCGGACCGCAGTGGCGCATTGCCGGTGACGTGATCCATCTCCCGATAACCGTTGATGTACCCGCCGTTATCAGAAGTAAAAATAACAACCGTGTTGTCCGTCATTCCCAGTTCATCAATCTGTTTAAGAATCCGACCGACATTTTCATCAAGTGTCTCGGTCATCGCAGCATAATTTGCGTTGTGATGGTCTGCTTTGGGATCAACCAGTCCATCATACTTTTTCACAAGATCCGGCTTCCCTTCAATCGGCGTATGAACGGTGTAATAACACATGTTGAGAAAAAGAGTGTTTCCTGCCTGAGCTTTCATGATTTTCAGAGCTTCGGTAGTCAGCCGATCTGTCAGATATTCCCCTTCGCTTCCTCCTTCCAGATGAGGCACATAACGCATCTCTTTCTGGCTGCCGAACGGTCCTTTATAGGGGAAGAAAAAGGTTGAAGGACATCCCCAGAACGTCCCGCCGATGTTCACGTCAAACCCCTGATTCTCCGGATAATATCCAGCCGTCCCCAGATGCCATTTCCCCAGATGAGCCGTGTAGTAACCGGCTTGATGCAGAACATCTGCCAGCGTTGTGTAATCAAGAGCGAGACTCCCTTCGGTCACCGGCGGTATCACTTTTCGATTTTGTGGCGGATGCGCAGCCGATTCATGCCAGATCGTCATGTGCAATTTCGCTGGAGAAATTCCGGTCATAATCGAAGCCCGCGTTGGCGAACAAACAGGCGAAGCCGCATACGCATTGGTAAACTTCATACTCTGTTTCGCCAGGCGATCAATATTGGGTGTCTGATGCAAATCTGATCCATAACAACCCACTCCAGTCCATCCCATATCATCCACCAGAATGAGGATGACATTGAGTTGTCCCCGCTGTTTGTTCAAAGCGTTAACAACTCGAGCCACTTCATTTTCGGTGAAACTGCCACTGATCTGACAATGCGTACTAATGGTCGTTCGAATGACGGGAGCCATAATCAGCTTACCATTAACAAGAATCGCCAGTCGTTTCTGAAGAGATTTTTGCTGCTTGACTTCTTCAGGGTTCACCTCTTTGGCTTGCTCTGGTTGTGCAGGTTCAGAAATATCGAGAGGCTCTGGATTGGGATCAGGCATAGGCGAATTCGCCTTGGTGAGCTTGTACATCTTCTCGCCACCTGCATCGGTAAAACGCAGAGTAATCGCCCAGGTTCCCCATTCGGTCTTCTGCTTGGCAGCGAATTGGATGTCCCTGTTAGTTAATTCAACTTTGGGATACAGATAGATTACCTCCCCCTTTTGCCCACGACCACTTCCGGGAAGTGTCACTTTGGTCAATCCTTTACCGGGCAAATCCTGTGCAAGACGAAATTCAATCTTCACTCTTGGCGTTTTTACATCCTCTGCAACAGTCGTTGAAAGAGAAAATGGCAGGAGCAGTCCAAAAAACAACAGCACAAATATCATCCGGAAGAGTTTCATGATTTCACCTGAGCATTTTTGATAGTATTAATTGCTGCGGTCGTAGGGGGCCGCTATTGCGGACCACGCTTGCCTCTTATCTTTTATCACAAGCATTGGGGCTTGTACCCCAGCCCAGCCTACTTTATATCAGAGTTCTCCTCAAGCAGAGCAGAAATATCACGAGCCGCATGGATCAGGCGAACGATGGTAATCCCATTCGATTCTTCCCGATAAAACAGAACATAGGATTTCACAACAAAGCTACGCAAGCTTCCGGAAAGCTCTGGATAGACAGACCCCAAGGCGGGTGAGCTGGCGTAAAGAGATTCTTTCTGTTCGAGAATCTGAATGAAATTTCTTGCTGCTTGCTCATTTTGGTTTACAAGGAAGTCGAGTACATCAACAAGATCACGGCGGGCAGCGTGCGTCCAACTCACTTTGCTCATGAGTCACTCATCGTTTGCTGAGTCGCCTTGCGTTTCAAAGCCGCGTTCAATTCCTGCTGTAAATTCACAGACGAAATTCGCCCCGCTGCAATATCTGCTTCACCTTCAGCGAGTTTTGCCCGTAAATCATCAATACCATAAGCTTCGCCAGTCGCTGGATCGATGAACGATCCCGGCACCTCGGAAGTTTCCTGCTCCTGTTCACCCTCAAGGCTATCGAGAAGCAAACGAGCCAATTCTCCTCGCTGCTCCGTAGGGAGCTGAAGTGTGGTTTGAATCAATTCCGGAGTCAGTTCATTCGGCATCGTTGTTTTCCTGTGAAAGAGAAGACGCCGTTATTGTAACACGCGATGTTACCGCGAGTTAAAATATATCTTTTTTTCCTACTCGTTCTCAAGCAGAGCAGTAATATCACGAGCCGCATGGATGATACGGTGGATTTCGATACGATCTGTTTGTATTCGAAAAAAGATGACATACGGTTTGACAATCGCAAATTGAAAAGGACTCTCAATTTCTGGATAAATGGGATAGGCCGCTGGCGTTAAAGAAATCTGGCGGAATTTGTCGTAGAAGCGATCCATCAATCTATCTGCAGCTTTTACGTTATCAGTTGCGATATAATCCCAGATGGCTAACAGGTCGCGATGAGCAGGGCTTGATAAGCGGAATTTGCTCATGACTTTTTAGCGGCAAGCCGTTCCCGCCCTTGCTTCTTGATTGAATCAAACAACGATTTCAGTTCCTGTTCAGACTGGATATCAATGTAATCGCCTGATTCAATAGCCGTTATGCTTTCAGCAAGTTTTGCCCGCAAGTCTTTAATGCCATAAGCTTCGCCAGTTGCCGAATCGATGAACGATCCCGGCACCTCGGATGTTTCTCGCTCCTGTTCACCCTCAAGGCTATCGAGAAGCAAACGAGCCAATTCTCCTCGCTGCTCCGTAGGGAGCTGGAGTGTGGTTTGAATCAATTCCGGAGTCAGTTCACTTGGCATCATCGTTTTCCTGTGAAAGAGAAGACACCAATATTGTAACACGCAATATTACCGCGAGTCAAAATATATCTGGCTTTTCGAGCGTAAGGGGTCGGGCCGCTCCCCGTGGACCGCGATGAGGATTCGATATCCCTTTGTTATGCGATGGTCCGCAATAGCGGACCTTACTTCCTATCCCAATCCGCTGGCGACGGCTTGTTTCATTTTTTCAAGGCCGGTTTTTGCAACCAATGTCGGGTCTTGTTTCCAGTATTCTTTGTTGAATAACTCCAGCGAAAGTGCCCCCTGAAAACCGATTTTTTGTAACGATTGAAAGATCAGTTTCATCGGCGCGATACCATCGCCCGGATAGACTCGCATGGAATCGTTTTGCTGTTCGCGGACAGGCTCAGTCAGATAATCATTCATGTGAAAAATCTGAATGGCATCGGCTGACATCATTCGAATCCAATCGAAACCGGAACCGCCTCGAAACAGATGATAGATATCCGGAAGAATCGCAGCCGCGGGATGATTGGCTGCCGTGGCGACAAAAATTGCTTCGGAAATATGCGACAGGTTTTTTGCTGACCCCCAGATTTCGACCTGCGGAATCACTTCCATCGAAACGCCTAAATCGAGCAAATCGTGATACCGTTTCGCCACATCAAACAAGTCAACCTTTGGGCTGTTTTTACTGTTGATGCCAGCAGGCGGTGCAGCGATCCGTTTCCCGCCCAGTTGTCGAACCAGATCCATTCCCCGTTTCGCTTCTTCAAACCCAGCCTTGCGTTGCTGCTGATCATCAACAGCCCAGCGAGGAAAACCGATGGCTGATTCGACCTGCAAACCGGAATCCTCCAGTTGCTTGCGAATATCGCTCAGTTTTCCACCTTGTTTGACGAACCGATCAATTTCACCAATCCACGGTTCGATGCCGTCGTATCCCGCTTTTGATACGATTTCAACCAGTTCAGGCAAAGGCAACTTCGCTGCCCTGACCGTACTCGTATTCAGACAATACCGAAATGAATGACATTTCGTTTCAGCTTTTTTAGCCGCTGAAGACTCAGAGGCCAAGCCGGAATTTATAACCAGAGGAACTGCTGCTGCAAACGATGCCGATTTCAAAAAGGAACGCCTGCTGTTTTTATCGGATATTTTGTTTTTCATCATGTTTTCTTTGAGTGAGTGTGCTTTCAGTGAAACTCTATTAATTTCTTTTTGCTAAAAAATTGTATTTCCTGTTCTGTTCCAACACAATGCCCCAAGCCTTCACCGAGGAATGCTCGACGTTTTATATTGGCAGAACAAACTTACATCGTAAAAGTTCCCACTTCCTTTTTTTTCAGGCCAATTGAACCTCAGTCTTGATTCCGGTGTCCCACAGTTCATTCTCTTGATGAAAGGTGTTATCAAGTAAATCCCAGCACGATTGGTTTGTTTAGCCTGTCGTTACAACAGACAAGACAATGGACCATTTGTCGTGCAATAATCTGTCCTTTTGCAGATTCAGTTGCACTAAATCGAACTGTTCTGTATAAAGAATCCGCAAGTGGAAATCACCACAATCCGCGGGCGATTAGCTCAGTTGGTTAGAGCGCTTCGTTTACACCGAAGATGTCGGGGGTTCGAGTCCCTCATCGCCCATTACTTAAAGCCATAAACCATAACAGTTTATGGCTTTTTTCGTGCCCTGATTTGGTATCCAATTTTTGATTTTCTCAAATGGTATCCAATTTGATGATTTTTGATTGGATACCAGCCTCTCCAAATTGGCGTCCCCAGATTGGCCGTGGATGCCCGATTGTCCAAGATGGTCAATTTGCCATCATTCCCAGTGTTCGATTGTCTGAGGATGCTTCCTGAGAGTGGGGTTGTTTAGCCGTTCAATCCGGTCGTACCATCTATCGGGCAGGTCGAAGTTGCGATTGCCGGGGAGGTTGAATTTGAGTTCGGCAAACAACTGAGGATGGGTGGCGACTTGGGCCAGTATCGCCATCGGATCGGGAAGTTCCGGCATCAATAGGCATTCGTCGATCCAATCGAGAAGAGTATCAACCTGCTTCGCAAGTTTCGCTTCGGCTAGGGGAACGCCGAACTGCTCGTAGTAGGTTCTCACTGTTTGGAAAACCGTCTTCTGGTGCTGGAATATGTCCGCATGGGGGCGTTCGCTGTCGATTTGGGCCTTCAATTGAGCAAGAGCCAACAATGCCTGTTGGTATCCATCCTTCGTGTCGGGGAAGAAGAAGTAGTGCTGTTTGCCGTTGATCTTCTTTCTCCAACACCCCTTCTTCTTGGAACCGCCTTTCCACCAGTTGACTTCAAGCCTGATGCCATTCGCTTAGCACTTCTCGGAATAGGACGCCATCAGATCAATCTCGGTTGGGGCGATCCGCCTTGGTCATACGGTCGGCGGTATCACCAGCATCGGTATCACCTTTAGTGACTTTTGCGAGGTCGTATTACCTTTGGCCGGTTTGCGGTGATACCGGCCAAAGGTAATACGACCTCGCACAGCGTCCTGAGACACCCCGAAGTCAACGACTGCCCCAGAACTATCTCGTCAATTTGAGCCGCTGGGTAGGCAAGCTGGATCATTTTTGACCACCCCAAGACGCACGAGTACGGGGAGTGGCTCTTGTAGAAAGAGGTCGCCAAGCTAGTCCGGTGCGGTATCAAACGTGCGAAATGGCTGAACTCGGAACAGATCGTCGTCCAGAACAACGGGAAGCCGTGGTACAGAGATGGCACTGGAAATCCGGCTGGCAGAATTGGAGCGTGGTGACAAGGCAGGCCGTGCCCCAGCGATCCAACCCCCATCGGGATCGCTACACGATTAAGACTCTAAGAAAAATCCTGCCTCATCTCATTCGCCCCAAGTATGGGAAGGAGGTCGCCGATCTGGTAAACGCTCGCCACGTCGATGACGATGGCAGGATTGCCGGATCAGACACCGACCGCTACGCCGACCGCCTCTATGACAATGTGGCAGAAGCCATTCGAGAAATGGAGCCGCATTTTCGCCCCTTCCTCGATGCGCTTGGCGAGTGAATCGACGACCACGACTCAAGCCTAATGGACGATCTCGTCATCGAAGAATCGTGACCCCCCACGCCTGCGCAGGTGCGTTCGAAGATTTGTCATACCATTTCTGATGGCAAAACGATCGACCTACCCGGCGATGGGGCTTCGACGGTGAAGATGTCTAAATTGCTTCGAGAAAACGCACGCAGCATCCGTCTTTCAACTACTCATCTGCGACATTGAAGGCTGCACTTTCCAGCTTCCACCTTTCCAGAAATGCGGAAGCTGGAATCACAGTCTTCACGAAAACCTTGAGACTTTGCAGATCATCCCCGGCGTCCTCGATGTCAGGCACGATGGAGTCGAACTCCCTTCAGGTCGTCCAGTGTTCTTGATTAAGGCCCTCATCTCTCGGGCCATCGCCATTGCTTTGGCCTCGTCGGGAGCTACACCTTCACGATTGCTTCAAGTGCGATTGGTAGAAGACGTTGGCGAAGTCCTCCTCCGTCACCTTGTCCCCTGATTTGGCCAGCGCCTCCTCCCACTTTCCTCGGACGTACTGTTCCGCAGCTTCGGAGTCGCCATTGTGAACCCGTTCGAGAAACAAAGGCCATTCGACAGCATACTCCTGCTTGATCTTTTCAACGATGTCCTCATTAGGCTTACTGCTGGCGGGTTTTAGAGCGGACTCATTATCTGAGCTTGGCAAGTCGTGGCTAGTGTCAAAGTCAAGGACCTTTTGAGCCGCCACTTCAACACCGAATTGATCGATTCCCTTGAGTGCGTCCAATCTGGATTCTGGCTTCTTCTCCAATTGTCTTCGGATTCTCTTCGCAAACTCCTCATCTCCTGCTTCGAGGACTGCGAGGAATTGTTGGAGCAACTGTTCTTGCTCTGGGGTGATCTGTGAATAGTGCTGGTAAAGCCAATCTGCCGTCGCTTCCTCACCAAGAACGTCAATGGCCTTGATACAGTATTCTCGCATCGTGCGTGAGCCTCGTGCGTAAGGCACGATCCATCGGGTTTCATCTGCGTCCAGATCACGCTGGATGTTCTCCAATACCCACTCACCTCCTTCCATGCGGCGCACTCGGTCGAGGAGTGATGTCAGGTTGTGCCGCTCACGTTTCTGAGTGAGGTGGCGGTGTTGGTAGTCCGCCTCGTCCTCGACGCTCTTAAAAAATGACCGTTCTTCTTTAGTGGTCACTTCCATGAGATATAGGTCGGCCAACTCTTCCCCTTCGGGCATCTGACGGATCAGGTCGTGGACCTTGCGGCACCTTACCAAATCCCGGCAGGCGTCACGACAAGCTTCCAGTTCCTTTTGAGCGATCTTTTCAACAGGCGACCCCACCAACTCCTTCCAATGGTCTCTGATGGCAGTCGGAAGGTCGGTGAATGGAGTCTCTCGCCAGAACTCTCCGGCATCTGACAAGCCAAGTACAGCCGCCAGCTTCGTGAGCTTGTCCTTATTGCGGACGTAAAGCCGGTCGAGACCGCCTTCACATGCTCGCTTCACCCACTTGAGCGGCAGATCGCACTCGATTGCCAATTGCCTCGGCGTCAAACCCCGATCCTTCATCAGACGCTTGATGTTTGCTCGAAAGCGGTTACGTCGTTGCTGAGCGTCCATTGTTCCAATTCACAGCCAAGGTAAGGCCAATACGAATCAAAGATACTGAGATTGTTTAGCACCTGCTAGATAGGCGGGAAGAAACTCTCCCACACGAAGGAAGGCGGTGACAGAGAATGCAACCGAACAGCGAATCAGCGAGTGATAATACTGAATCTTCCACTTCACATCCATCAGGCGTCCAATTCGCATCCAAGATGATTGTTTAACCGTTCACCTGCTAGTACGCCACACCGACAACACGCCCCCCACCACGAAGAAAGGAGATGACATCTAACAACAGCCGCACGGTGAGCAGGCCGACCGTGCCCGATCTGAATTCCTGCGACCCAACTTTTGGAAACCCCGACGCTCATCACGCCGGGGTTTTGTTTTGCCCTGAATGCAACCCAATCAAGGAGACCCACGACATGAATCGGAAGAAACCACTTAGCGAAGACCTGAAGTTCGCTGGCGAGCATATTCGGTACGCATTTAGACACTGGCACGAGACTGGAATTACCAGCACGCTCGGCGGTCTGCTCAACACGCTACGAGTTGCAGAAGAAGACATGGCCCGCTTTGACCGACACGCATTGATCGCCGATCACTGGGAAGACCTTCGAGTCGCACTCTCTTACGTCGAATTGTTTGGTGATCCCAACCTCCACGATGACGACCTTCCTCTAACGTTCGAGTACATGCTGGCAAACATCAAGGAGGACATTGATCTCGTCGAGCAACTGATCGAGGGACTTGGCGAGTCGTTCAAATTTGCCGACTTGCCTAAATCCAAAGCGACCTGACCATCAGGCACTCGTCCCAACTCTTGTAAACCCGACGCATTCACGTCGGTTTTTTTATAGCCCTTTCCCAAAATCCGAGAGCAGCCCGGCTCGCAATTTACGAGCAGGGTCAGGCTCCCGGTACGCCTTGAACAAGGAGACCAACACATGACCAACCGTAAGGCCGAAATCGCACCTGCCGAATACTCTCACTTCATCATCGACCTGCTTTCGTGCAACGACGGCGTGTTGCCCATGACCGATGTGTTCGACGCCATCAATCGTGAATACGGACGACACTTCTCATCCGCTGACAAACGGCTCATGAACCTGCCGAACGGCAGCCAACGTCCCAAGTGGAAGAACAACGTGGACTGGGCGAAGGCTATCGGTGCGAAGAACGGCGTGCTGGCCACTGTGATTCATCAGAAGCAGAAGTGGCTTGTTCTGCTCGAAGAGGCCGACGACTTCTGGCAAGACAAAGCCGCAAAGAAGAAGTCCAAGCGGTCCTTCAAGAAGAAGTGCCGCAGGTGCGGACATTGGAATCCATTGAAGAACAAAGTCTGCGACGAATGCAGTAAGGACTTTCCACCGACACCTGAGAAGCGACTGATCGACTGAATCCTCATCTCACCTCTTAAACAACCACTTCTCACAAAGGAGATCACACATGAGTAAGAACACGAAAATCCAATGGTGCGATAGCACCGTCAATCCCACGATGGGCTGCGATGGGTGCGAACTTTGGAACCAAAAACGAAAATCCTGTTACGCCGGGATTCTGCACATGCGGTTCGGCGGTGCGACGAAAGGTTACGCCCCCCGCTTCAAAGACGTGACGCTTTTTCCGGGGCGGATGGATGAGGCCGCTCGCTGGTCCGACCTGCGGGGAAAAGATCGCCATGGTAAGCCGTGGCTCGACGGCCTGCCTCGGTTGATCTTCGTCAGCGATATGTCCGATGCGCTCTCACAGGTAGTGAAGTTCGACTACCTGAAGGAAGAGGTGATCGCCAACGTCACGAGTGAACTTGGTCGGCAGCATCACTGGCTCTGGCTGACGAAACGTCCTAAGCGAATGGCCGATTTCTCATCGTGGCTTCGGGAGCATGGCATCGAGTGGCCGTCCAACATTTGGGCAGGCACGTCGTGGACAGTTCGGGAAGACTCGCCTTCGACAACAACCACGGAAGCGATTGGGATGTACGGCCCAAGAGCGTGCGAGTGAGAGAGATGCCGAACGTCTGATTGGCGTTGAATACAACGATTCAGAAATCTCAAAAGATTCTCGCATTACAAGCCTAAAAGACTGCCGTAAAATACGGTTGAAGGGTAAGCGTTCCTGCGATATTCGTAGCTAGTTCCCCCTCGACCATTAGTCGAAACGCTGCCGGGAGACCGGCAAAAAACGGGGGAGGCAACAAGACGATCCTCGGATGGACCTTTGCCCTTTTAAGTCCAAGAGGATCGTCAAAGGCCCCTGCCTGAAACGATGGGGTCGCATGACTCCACTCATGCGGTTTCGTTTCAAGCAAGGGTCTTCTTATGCAATTTGCTCGTGAGCCTCCAATGCGGGAGCCATCTGAAAACAAAGCCCTGTTGTATACCTGCGCTACCGCTGCACTCCGACTGCCCCCGCTCGCACATTCCAACTCAACAAAGAAGGAGAAGGCTATGACCTCACCGACCATGCGACACATCGTTCCGAAAGAAATCCTTCCTGCCCTCAAAGCGCTGGGCAAGCACGACTGGCTGGAATGGCGACCGAAGAATACTGACCCACCGTCCACAGAATTGGAGGTGAAGATTCCCGACGACCCGGCGATTGCTGAACATGAAGCGTTCCTGTTCAAGCTTCAGTTCGACTGGAATTGGAAGGGATTCGATCTGCTTCGATTGTATGCGTACTCAAAGACACTCGCCCTTGGTCCAAAGCTGCTTCGCCCCACGGTAGAACAATGCGAGGCGTTGCAGCACGTCGATGTGAATGTCACGCTTCAGGAATATCAGCAGCCGTTCCCCTCGTTCGTTGTTGAGTTCCCAGAGGAGTTCCGCAGAAAGCTGACTCAGGAGTTCAGACATGACTGCCCCCGCTTTGTCCTGAACTACCACGACGAGAAGACCCACTACGTTCTCACCTACTGCGTACATGACAGCAAGCGAGGTTCGACTGGTAACATCATCTCACCTCGGAAGCAATTCAAGACGATTGAAGATGCACTGCGGTTCATGACAGATGATGACGGGCCTGACCTCCAGCAAGGTGAAGTCCTGCAACGTATCGCCTGCAACTTCGGACTGATGCTCACCAACTTTGGGGCCAAAAGTGCAGGTCCGCTTGATCCCGCTTCCCATTCTCGAAATCAAAGCCAAGCCAAAAGCCGTAGGCCGCACAAGGCTCGGCGAGCGCAGGCCATGCTCGATGCGGCCTTCACCGAGATCGGTTTCGAGCAGGATGTCGTGTTTTACGACACGCACTCCGCCAGTAACGATCCCTCAGAGCCGACCGGCAGAGTCGTGAAGACACACTGGCGACGAGGCCACTTTCGGAGGCAGAGGCACGGAAAAGGATTGAACCAGACCAAGCTTGTTTTCATTCGGCCATGCCTCGTCAACGCCGAGCTATTCAAGGGCGATCTGGCTGACACGGAATACCGCATCTCGATCAAAGAAGTCAAAGGAGATGCGTCGTCACCTGCCGCCGAGTCTCAGGTCTCACGAATTGGAGGTTGATCGCCACCGTCCATGAGCGAGCAAGGTTGTATGCAATGCCGTGCATCCGATTTCAATGTCGCAGTTGAGACGTTGAACGGTAGACCCTCAGTCCGACTTTGAGGCTCAAAAATTTACAAGCCAAAAAACCGCCGTAAGATACTACTGCCACGATAGCAGAAAGGACCAACACCATGACAACCAAGGAGCCAAACATGACAAAAGTGAAACACGCAATCGCACAACGACAATGGAAAACCTACAGCAACAAGGATGTCTCATACAAAATCGAGGAATCCTTGTTCAACGAGATGATGGCCTTGCTCCACGACATCCCGCAAAACGTCCGAATGGCGGTCATGCCGGACGCTGCTTTCGCCCAGCTTTACAAACTTCTCGCAAGGTTCCTGAAAGATGAAATCAAGCCGCTGCTGCAAGCGACTCATGATCATGGATACGAGGTGGCGATGCAGGAGTCTCACGTCACGAATCCGTTCCGAAAGACGGTTCATTATTTAAGTGACGGGCAAACGGTCTACATCACTCGCAAAGAGATGCTGCCATACGTTTGAGTGAGACGTTGAAGGCTCGTGTTTCCAGATTCCAGCTTTCCAGAAATGTGGAAGCTGGAATCACACCCAACAGAATTTTTTTAGGCTCAAATTTTTACAAGCCAAAAAACCGCCGTAGAATCCTTCCAGCTAAGAGAGCATCAACAGAAAGGACAACGACATGACACCAGCAATTCGCAATTATTCCAACGAACTTGATGCACTCGAACACCGCATCGAGCGTATCAGAGACCGTGTAAAGAGCGTGGCCTTGGCCTACCACACGGCGTGCT
>Ga0316209_1002444_pt1 | contig 14952 bp, 9 predicted proteins | sample 6monopyrite_MG_FD_204945 | JGI IMG/M metagenome (GOLD analysis project Ga0316209, IMG submission 204945) | Microbial mat bacterial communities from mineral coupon in-situ incubated in ocean water Damariscotta River, Maine, United States -... | ecosystem: Environmental > Aquatic > Marine > Coastal...
CCAACATCCCCTGACCGCTCCCTCATTCTTTTGAGAAAGCTTCTGAACAAAAATATCAGGGGGGTCACTTTTGGACGCCGATCACCCCAATACAGGGGTCAATTTTGCATGCCTTTCCACAAGTAAGATAAGAATATATAGTATTAGACGAAGTGAGGACTTTCCGGCATGAGAGCCCATCATCCTCATCCGGTAAGATAAGAGGCTGTCTTTCGACGCAGTGTAGGAACATGTCTTCTGGAAAGCTCGTCGCCATCGCCACCTTTTTTCGGCCCATGTGCCAAAAACTGCAAGATTGGCCAGATCCCAACATGATCGACTAACCAATGCTCGCCAGGCTCGCTCAGCGCGTCGCTGGTCGCGTCCACTGCTTGCTTTGATGTGCGACAGCAGGTCGACCATAAAACCAGCCAGTGACGCTCTCAGCGGCTCTGGTGCTCAGTATGGATGGCGGGAGCAATTTCGTCCACGTGCCAACGTTGAACCTGCGTAAAATTTGCGGCACCATTGGCATCGACCACGTCGCCAAATAGCCAATCTCCTCCGGGTTTTCGAAATCATCAAGGATTTCGACATCAAGGCCCATGTCAGATTCCTAAGGGAGGTCGGATAGGTTTGTGTGCAGTCCCTCAGCTCTCCCACTATAATGGACATAGTTTGTGTAAGTGGAGAACCCAAGTGAACACACCTAGACACGAGACAGTTAGAATGTCGCCCGAAATTCGCCAGACCGCAATTGGTTACACGAGGGTTTCAACAGAAGGTCAGGGAAAAAGCCGCGCCGGTCTTGACGCTCAGCGGGCGTCCATCGAACAGTTTGCGCGCAGCGTGGGCTATAATCTCGTGAACATAATTGAAGAGATTGGTTCTGCACGCGGAAGCAACAACCTAGTCCGGAGAAAAACGCTGAAAGGTGCCTTAGAGGAAGCAAACCGCCTTGGTGCCGTCCTCATCGTTCATGATTGGTCTCGCCTCACCAGAACCGAGACTGACCGTGAACTCATTTCTACTCAGCTTCCGGAGCGTTTCATCATTTCAGTCCAGGATGCAGAGGATTTGGAAAAAGCCGCAGAAGCCGGTCGTTTTGCCTATGCAGAAAAGAAAGGTGAACACATCTCCCGGACCACCAAGGAAGGAATGGCACGTAAGAAGGCCTTGGATGGCACGAAGTTCGGAAACCCCAACATTCGCGACCACCAGAAGTCCGGAGCGTCCAAGGTTCGCGAAAATGCCAATGCGCTTCGAGAAGCCATAGCTGATGTCTTGGAAGAACATGGTGAGATATCCAACAACCTCTCGAATTCCGACCTGGCCGAACAACTCAATTTGAAGGGTCTCGAAACTGGCCACAGACGTCCATTCAATGCCAGGAGTGTTGCGAGTCCCAGGAAAGCCGCTGAAGATATCCTCTGGAAAAGAACTTCTGGCGGCAAAACAAAAAAGATAACCTCCGGCACAGGAGTTGATACTGACGAGAACTGGACGAAGCCACCAAATTGGGGGCGCTTCTAAGGCCGTGTCTTCGAACGACAGCTCATTAAGATGTCGGACATGCGGATGATCCCTTCGCCGAAAAATCAGCGCTATTTGAACTTTGTTCTGGGCTCCGGACCTAATAGGTCGAATTGACCCTCCGGATGCTGGTGGCACCAGAAGGCATCCCCATCGCGATCACTCGAAAACCCTAGGACTTCGCTCAGCACGCGATGCCACAACCCTATCAAGAACCGACGGGTGCACAACCATTTCCAGGGCGAACCTAACTAGATATGCACGGAGTAGCGCCTGGATGCGCCTGAGAGTCCCTATACCGCTCACTGGCTGGCATCACGCACATATTAGCGAAGGTGTGACGAAATTCGTGGTGCCAGCCAGGCGCAAGCTCAGCGCTTCCGGTGCAGCGACGCCAATTGCCTGACGATGCGAACTGATCGTCGGCGTCTACAGGCGGTTTTGTGGTTTGGATGCCGGACAGCATGAGGTAGTGGTTCGCACCAAACCCACCTTTCATTGTTCCGTCGTGAATACGCCACTTTATTCGCCGCTATCTTGGATCATACACGCGCGCATACGCAGCGGCTCCCAAAAACAGCTTCCGGAAATATGCGATCTCCTCGGATTGCTGTTACACCGTGCATATAGACCCATCAAACCTTCATGTGGAGCTCGCCCGAAGGTTGCCATTCTGGGTTGTCTCTTCGTTCGAGCGACGTCTTTGAAACCGGAAGATACAAGAACTCGGGTCATGATTTCGTCCGAAAAAAAAGCATTTCAGCGTTACGCAAGGCTGGATCGACCAACCCGTTGATTTCATTGCATTCAACCTTTTGTTTGCCTTGCGAAAAGCTGCCGTAAGTTTACATTTGGTGCCGACAACGTTTACGTTGCGCAGTCAGACGTAAACCATTCTTGTCGTCTTCCTTTACATAAGTTGACAAAAGTTGACGTTTTGCCCGAGATTTTTGCCACGTGTTCGTGTGTATTTTCGAACTACTTCTGCCTCGGTTGCAGCAAAACTCAACCAACCATCTCTTCGGTATTACGGTCCTCAATTCACTTGCCGGTCAATCCCAGCGCCAAAAGTTCATGCTATTCGTCCTTCCAGCGAACGCCTGAGATCTTGAACATTGGCCAATGTTGGTGCTGGATCAGCATCGCTCGAGATCAGCCGAAGGAGGGTAATCCATTCGTGCTCATTATCTGTAATGCTCCGGTCACAGGGAAGCTTGATGCCGTCGACGATCTTTTTCCCAGTCATTTGCCAAATATCCCGCGAATGGTTGTTCTGGCCCGATTGGTCAGACGGGGATCCAGGTGGTCAGATGCATCCCGGATCTCTTCAAGCCAGGCAACTTCGTTGTGACTGACGATGGTTCCGAAAACTTCGTTGATCGCCTGCCTGGCCGTCTCACCTCCGGATTGCTCCAGTGCAAGCCGAAAGAGCAACTTCGAATCACATTCCAAAGCACGTGCAAGCGCCGGAACCCGATCAAAGGGCATTTTGGTCTTCCCGCTCTTGATGAGCGACATCATGTTGGTGTTCTTAAATCCTGCCTCAACCGCGATCTCGGTCTGGCTCTTTCTCGGCCTAATTTCCAATATTCGCTGCCCCAAAAAAACTGGTGAGGCTGCTACCGGCAAAAGGACGTCCGTTAGTCATTCAACGCGCTCCTGTCGAAGATCACAGCGACATGCTGCTCATCTAAGTTATAGACAGGCCGACTACGGGACTGCGCATGGTCTTGGTGGCGAGACCGCGAGAGCTGCAGCTTAAGAGATCTTCAGCGCGATCGCCAGCCGCAACGAGGTCGTCTGGATCGAAGAAATCCGGGATTCAACTGATCATACGGGACCGGCTATGGCAACTCGATCTCGCGTTGCTATTCGGGGCATTCTTGGGAAATGAGTTCGCATCAGATTGTCGAAGGTCACCGGCTGCCAGAGAATCGTGAGCTGCTCGAAAGCGAATGGGCCTGGATTTCGTTCATTAGGGAGATCGCGCCAAGAGTGGATCCGGCCGGCCAATACTGCCTACTTCTGTCGGATCGAAGTTCATGCTCCATGGCTGGCAATCGCGACCGAATGGGGTTAAAGCATTGAAAAGGTGAAAATACCGCCCGACGAACCCAAGTAGCTCATCCACTGGCGACTCAGCATGTATTTCTCTTCCGCAGCGAGGCGAATTCTTTCGAATTCAAAGTCCGGCGTAAGCATTGCCGCGCTCTCTGATGCTCTGGAACTATCCGGAGATGTCGCCGGACGTCGAGATCTAAGCAATGACCTCGGCGCGTGGGCTCGCGCCGGTTTGGTGTTTCGCCGTCGTGATGGCCGCTGGTTGTGGGTCGAAAGCAACAATCCCCTATCGCGGAACACCCACTCGACTGATCCCGAAACGCAGCCGGATACAAGCCCAAGAGGCGATCATGCGAAACGGCTTTTCGCTGTTCCCGGCAGGAGCACGGTTCAATATGACGAGCCAGATACAGTCGGCAGCCGCGAGTCACTCACAGGAAGCGATGTCGTTGAGCCCGATATCCGCTTACTTTTGGCCTATTACGCTGCAGGCCTGAGAACTGACACACGAGGGTCGGTCTACCAGCTGCCAGAACGCCATGGCCAAGCTTGGCAACTTCTCGAGCTAATTGGTTCTTGGTGGCCGGAGCAGGGCCAAAGCGCAACGCTTCAGATTCTGCTGGAAAGCTTGCCTGCGGAATTTCGGCAGGCGCTGGATCGGCGAGGCGACGATGGCAGTATCGCAATCGGCTGGCCGCTCTCTATCGGGCGCAAGCAAGGGCTCGAGGTCGTGCAACCGGTCGGTTTACTTGCAGGAGAATTTACTCGATCTGGTGACAGTCTGATCATTACACTAGGTCGCGCAGACACCCTGGTGAACCCGGATTGGCTGCAGCAGGAAGCGGGCCGAGCCGGCTGGGGCAAGGACGCCCTTCGGACACGCCTCTCCGGGCCAGCGACGTCGCCGCATGTTCTGTCCGAGTTTGGATGGGCCTTAAGGGAAGCAGCCGCGACACTGGCGACCGAAGACCTACAACCCGGTAGGGTGAGCGAGTCCTTCGACCTTACGAAAATGGGCATCCAGAATTGTATTGGCCTTTTCCTCCCCCAGGACCTCTCGATGTCCAAAGCGGCCGCAAACGACATTGAAACCATACGCAACTGGTCAGACCGCGACATCTTTTCATCTGCACTGGCTCCTCTTCTTGCGCCATCGAAGACTATCCAACACCAGAGAATTGGCTCCGTTATCGAAACTGCCGCCGTCAATCGTGAGCAGCTTGAAGCCGTAAAGGCCGGTCTCTCCGCGCCGCTCACGGTGGTGACAGGACCACCCGGAACGGGAAAAAGCCAATGCGTAACGGCGCTGGTCGCATCGACTGTCGCGTCCGGTGGTCGCGTGCTGGTAGCCGCGCGAAACCACCAGGCACTTGACGCAATTGAAGAGCGCATCGGCAAGGATCGCATCATCAGGATGCGGGATCGAACCGGAGATGTGGATCGGTCCTTGGCGTCTGTGACGAAAGATGTCGTTGCAGATGAGCGAAGTCGCCGGAACCAGGGGGCTGCAATCGTGGAGTTGCAGGCCCTTTTCCGTCTTTCCGACAGCCGAAATGAATCTCTGGAGCGAATTGATGAAAAGCGGAATCTTGAATGCCGGATCGCCGAAATGCTCGAGAGGATCGACGCGATCGAAAGGAGCCAGAAGGAGTGGTTGTCTGACGAAACTGCATCAAGAGCAGGTTGGCTAACGCGGATCGTGCTTATGCTAGGAAGTTTGTTCCGCCGCGAACGGCCACAATCATTAGGACCGGGCAGCGACCTTGCTTCTTTAGAAAGCGAGCTCAAGGAATTACGCAAAAAATCGAGCCGGGTGCCGTTGGCCGAAGACCCGGCCCTGATCGGCCAAGTGATCGTAGAAAAAGCGCGGCCTGTGCTTGAGCGCATCTTCGACGAACGCATGTCGATCGGCGCGGAACGGGTCACTGAAATCGTTGACGTGCTGGCCGATGCAGAGCTCGCTGGCGATGGTAGTATTCCGGATTTTGTGGCGGAAATTGTTCTTGACGCGCGGCCCGTCTGGTTGACAACCACCCTCTCTTTGCCAAGGCGGATGCCTCTCAGAGCCGGCCTATTCGACCTCGTCGTAATTGATGAATCAAGCCAAGCCGATATCGGTTCTAGCTTGCCTGCATTGGCGAGAGCGAAACGGGTGGTGATTGTCGGCGATGACCGTCAGCTGACCTTCATTCCGTCCTTGTCCTTAGCGAAGGATCGAAACCTTTTCGGCGCAGTCGGCCTCTCCGGGCAGAGCGGCCTCGGAAAATACTCCCAAGGACGTCGAACTCTTTTTGACCTCGCGTTGGCGCAAGCAGTTCGCCGCGATGAATTCCGGTCGATCATGCTTCGCGAACAATATCGATCGGCCCCAGAGATCACGGAGTTCATAGGTGCCAGCTTTTACAATGGTTCCCTGCGCCCAGCGGTTGATCCAAATCGCTTGATCATCCCCAAGGGCACAAAGCCGGGACTCACCTGGACGGACGTTAAGGGATCCGCCGAAAGGGACAGCGACAGCGGTTATCGAAACAAGGAAGAGGCGCAGGCAATAGTTGAGCACCTGCAGAATTTGCTTGTCGATCTAGAATATCCCGGAACGGTGGGAGTCATCGCCCCCTTCAACGCACAGGTGCGGATGATACGAGGTTTCGTAGAGGAGCGGATCCCGCCCGAATTGCGCGACCAGGCAGATCTGAAGATCGATACAGTGGATTCGTTTCAAGGCGAGGAGCGGAGCCTCATCATTTTCTCAGTGGTAAGTTCAAGGGCTGGACCATCCGAGGCGGAACGTTTCATGAGGTCGGATCGCCGTCGCCTGAACGTTGCGATCAGCCGCGGTCAAGCTATTGTTCACATCTTTGGTGATCTTGAGTTTGCCAAGCGAAAAGAGGCCCCTATAGATTTGCGTCGATTAGCGGTCTGGGCAACCGAGCCGCGCGAACGGGCCGAAGACAAGGAAGCGGGGAGCCTATGGGAAATCCGACTTCGCGAAGCGATGCGGGGGCGAGGCTGGGATCCGAAACCCCAATACCCCATTGTAGGCCGTCGCTTGGACTTCGCTCTTTTCGGAGAAATCGTGAAACTAGACATTGAGGTCGACGGGCGTCGCTGGCACCAAGATGCCGACGGAAACCGAAAACTCGATGATTATTACCGCGACGCTCAACTGAAGAGTGCCGGCTGGAAAGTTGTCCGCTTCTGGGTGGATGAATTGAAACGCGACATGGAGGGTTGCCTTGACCGGATCGAACGAGAGCTCCGATAGAGCTACATTGAGCAGCGAAAGGGGTTCCGGCTCTATCCTGATCGGCATCATTGTCATTCTGACGGCTGCAGTGATTGGCTTTTTCGCTTGGCAAGTGACCGCTTTGAACGCGGTTAACACGGACCTGCGGAGCCTTCAGGGAACCAGGGTCGATCTCCTTGGAGACATCGAGGGGTTTCGGGAGAACCGGTCGAGGATTGTGGCGGAAATCGCCGCATTCGAGCTTCAGCGAGACGACGCTCGCGCAGATGCTGAAGAAGAAACTCGCAGGGCTGAGACGTCTCGTGATTTGGCAGGGCGCATCGAAGCACAGCGATCCGTATTGGCGGGGATACAGAGAGAGGCCGATCAACTCCGTGCTGAGCAGTCGCAGCTCCAAGCGTCAATCGGCAGTCTTGAAGGCGAGCAAGAGCGGCTCGCTGGTTTGATAGTTGACCTTGAACCGCGTGCCGCCGACCTCCAACGCTTGGAAGCAAGACTTGTAATGGTCGAACTTGAAATCGAGGCAAGGGTCGAACGGCGGCGTGGGTTGGACGATGAAATAGCCGACCTGAATCGGGAATTGAACGATCTGGAAGGGTTGCGTCGGGAACGGAACTCTCTGCTTTCTGCTGTTGAGGGTCTGCGTCCTCAGGTAAGTGAGCTAGGGGCCGAAGCCGAAAGGTTAAGGTCGGAGACCGACCGTCTCACGACTGAAGCAGAAACGGCCCGCGCGACTACTGATGCTGCCCGTCAAGACCTCGCCACTGCGCGTCTGGAGCTCGCAACGGCGCTCGGTCAAGCAGAGGCAGCGACGTCCCGAGTTTCAGACCTGCAAGACAGCGAAGACGACCTAACTACCCAAGTTGCCGCGGCCGAAAGCCGATTGGAGGCAGCGCAGGGAGATTTTTCCTTACTCGAGAGCAGGTTTCAGGCGGTTAGCCGTGAGTTAACAGAAACCAGGTCAGAACTTGCGGATGTGGAAGGTGATTTGGCGTTGCGCCTCCAGGAACTGTCATCGGTTGAGGCAGAACTTGCGCGATTGTCACTTCGGAGAGATGGCTTGTCGCTCCAAGTGACTGTTCTTGAAGGTGAAGTCTCAGATCGGACTGAGGAGCGCGATCAACTAGGATCGTCAATTTCGACCCTTCAGCAGGAAGATAGCGCCCTTTCGCAGCAAGTGACCGAGGCGCGGGCGCTGCTAAGCCAGCGGAACGCACAGCTTGACGACCTATCGGCGCGGCACGCCGAATTGGCAGGAAGCGCCGGATCATTGGCGGAACGAGAACGTGGTCTGGCCGCCGAAATTGCGACACTTGAGGCCACGATCTCGGAACTGATGGCTCAGCGGCAGATTGGTGAAACGGCTTCAGATGAGATTCAGGCTAGACTGACTTCTTTGCGCTCACAAGTTGCGACGGCCGAGGAGCAGATTCGGGCGGCCCAAAGTGATCTCGGAGCGATCAACCTAGAGTCAGATGAGGCGAGGTCACGCCTCGAAGCGTTGAATGCTGAAAGAGGAGTAGAGCTGACCAGACTTCGAAACGAAATGGATGAACTCCGGGCACAGCTAACTGCCTTGGGACAAGCAAGCGAGCAAACGACAGCGCCCCAAGAAGTGGATCAATAAGCAATGAACTTGCTCGACATGAATGCCCTTTGGGTCGCATCAGCAGCTTTCGCGACCCTGCTGGTTATATTAGCTGTTTTAGGTGTCGTAGCTGTGGTGGTGGGGCGCCATCGTCCTTCGCTCGTGAACGCATTGGCGGCGGATCAAACTCTTCTGGTGCGTCGCCAAGAGCTCGCCGACATCGAAGAAAAAATCCGTAGCGAACAGGCACGTTATGCGGAAGCTGAGAAAAAGGCATCCGAGGTCGCCTGGCTTGAGGAGCGACTTAGCAATCTGAACGCTGAGATCAACACGTTGGAGCCAAGGCGAACCGAAATCCTCGACGCCCAGAGCAGACTTGAAGCTGTAACGGCAGAATTTGGCGACATGGTTCGCGAAACGACTCGGGCGAAACACGAATTGGAGGGTCTCGAAGCAGCGATCGAGCGCGGACAAAGACTTCAGGCCGAGGGCGACGCGATGGAGCTGCGCATGACAGGGCTTAAAAACGAATTGGAGACGATACAAAAAGAACGTGACGATGCAATTCATCTGAAAAGACAGGTATCTGAGATCAGGGAACAGGTGGATGAATTCACCGAAGCGGTCACACGAAAACAGGGCGTGCTCGCCAGTCTTGAGGATAGGGAGAACGTTGCTCTCGAAAGTCTAGGTAAGACTCTAGAGGACGCTACGGGTGCCGAGAAAAGGCTACTTGAGTTGAGGGACGAGTTGACTGAGGCGCGTCAGGAACGCACTTCTCTCAAGGAAGTTCGTCAAGAGATTGAAGAACTACGAGACCGCCGAGAAAGCCTCGTGGCTCACAACGCCGTGCTTGAACGCCGCATCGAGGATATGGGCGGCGAAGTTGAAGGTGGCAGCAAGTCCGACCCGCTCGAAGACCTAAAAGAGATGCCGTCGGCACTCGAACCACTTCTAAAGGCAGCTTTCCAGCCGTCGTCGAATGATGACCGAACGGAAAGTGCTTACCTTAGACGCGCAAAGACCGCCATCGCGGCGTCGGGGCTACAGTATCACGATCGCACCATACGAGCCTTCCACACGGCTCTCAAAATCGCACAGGAAGCACCCATGACCGTGCTGTCCGGTATTTCTGGCACCGGCAAGACGCAGCTCCCCCGACGCTACGCGGAAGGTATGGGTATGGGCTTCCTCCCGATGCCTGTGCAACCGCGCTGGGACAGTCCGCAAGACATGCTCGGCTTTTACAACTTCATCGAAAAGAAGTATAAGGCGACCGAGTTAGCGCGCGCGATGTGGCAGCTGAACGGCCGCGGCGAAACCGAACACTCAAGCATATTGAAGGATCGCATGTTACTCGTCCTGCTCGACGAGATGAACCTCGCTCGCGTCGAATACTATTTTTCAGAGTTTCTTAGCCGGCTGGAAATGCGCCCCTCTCTGAAAGAGGCAGACGACAGAGAGAAAAGGCGAAACGCAGAGATCCTCATCGAAGTGCCAGGACAGGCACCGATCCATCTTTTCCCGGGACACAATCTCTTGTTCAGCGGCACCATGAACGAGGACGAGAGCACTCAAGCCCTATCTGACAAAGTTCTCGACCGGGGCAATATGCTGCGGTTCCCCGCACCCAAAAAGCTCTATGAGGCAACGGTAACAACAATTAGTTCGATCGAGATATCGCCAATCAGCCGTTCCGTGTGGAACTCTTGGCACCGCGAGATCACGCAGCTGCCTGAAATCGACCAAGGTCGAAGGTTGGTTTCCGATTTGGCCGACAGGATGAAACGTCTTGAGCGGCCTTTTGGCCATCGTGTCGGTCAAGCAATGCTCGCATATGCAGCCAACTACCCGGCACATGATGGACAACACGGAGGTAATCTCCTCGACGCTATTGCGGACCAGGTTGAGATGCGCATGCTGCCCAAGCTCCGAGGTCTAGAGCTCGATTCTGCGCGAGACAATCTGGGTAGCTTGGCCGATCACGTAAAAGACGAGTTGAAAGACGAGCTGCTAGCCGAAGCGATCGAAGAATCGATTGTAGCCTCGGAGGACACGGGTCGCTTTGCCTGGAGGGGACTCACGCGATGATTTATCGTCGACGTCCTTGGTCGATTTCCAGCCGCACTCGCGTGGGCGAGGATGTTTGCGTCGGGCCCAGTGACGCCACTATTATTGGCTTGGAAAGCGGGGAACGGCTTCCCAAGGACAGCGCGCGCCTTCCGGGGCTGAGAAATGAAGCCTCTAATCTCTTCGAGTTGCGCCTTCCGACTGGCCACCGAAGCGTCCTGCGGAACTGCGGGATATTGAAACGCCCTTCGATCGGAAAGGAACCCGTTTCAGAGGACGAGAAGCAAGCCGATTTGGCCCTTCGACGCCTCGAGGAAACGCTCGCGCGGGTGCATGAGCTTGAGATCGCGAATGAAGATCCCATACGAATTTGGGACCAACTTGCTGACTTCTGGCACGATGCCGAGAAAGAGTCGAAGCCCCTCGTTTCTGAGATCGTGCTGCAGGCGCTCCGCATGCCAAAACATCTCAGAAATATCCTAGAAGGGCTTCGGCGCGTGTTGCGGCGTGAACGTGCGATGGTGCCTCTCGATCGCGTGCAGGAGATGGATCAAGCAACAATGATTTGGCTCACTCGGCAACCTGGCACCACACTGCCTGAGCGCGCCGGCCCTTCACAGAGGGTCCAGGCTGTTGTGCGTCGGGAGTCCTACGACACTGGCGAGAACCGGATCGTGCATTCTTGGTGCAGGCTTGCGGATGCTGTAGCGCGGGACTGGTTGCGTCACAATGAGCACGCAAGAGCGTCGCGTCGGCATGGCGAAGTAGAACGACTCAGGCGAGCAGCGCGGACTGCAATCCGCGACCTCAGGGAACTGGAAATCGGCGTGGCTCCCGAAGACCAGCTTCCAAACTTCGTGCTCACGCAGGATCCCGACTACCGTGAAGTCTATGAAGCCTGGCGACGCCTGTTGAACCAAAAACGGCGACTGGATGAGCTTTGGGCCTGGCAGGGAAGAACGTGGTCGGATTTCTGTGCACTTGCCGTCACACTCGCAGTTAGATCGATCGATGGCTCACGCCTAGTCGCCAGCAGCCCTGTCGTTTTGTTTGACGACCATGATCGGGGAGCATGGTTCGGGGCCGACCGTCCACTCGCCGTCTATTTTCTTGAGAACCAACGACTGGTCGTCGAGATCCAATATCGCCCAAGATACGTCAGCAAACTCCAAGTGCCATTTGCGGCACCCATTTGGCTTCGCATTGGAACGCTGGATAGCATGGAGATTTCCAGGCGGATTCCAGTGTGGCCAAGACTTGTTTTTTCTCCGGTGTCTCTCGAAAATGAGGCCGCTGATTGCGCGAAAAACATCGCCCTTATCGCAAAACAAGCCTCCGTCCACCGAGCTCTCATAATTCATTCGGACCCTCAGACCGGATCTGCAAACACAGCTCTCGATGGCCCCATGGTCACATCCTTAGGAATTGCCCCTTCCGGCAGACAGCTTTTTGAAGGCTTCTCGGCCATTGCCGATCTTTTGCGGGATGAAGTGCAGGCTAGGGAAGCTTCCCAATGAAGGGTCGGCTCATTGGCTTGGACATCAATGGTTGGCACGACTTCGTCGTCCGCAACTGGCGTTTTGACCGAGAAGGGGTCGAACAGCACGTGCCTGACGGTCATGGGATAGATGGCGGACCTGTCTCGAGAGTCGTCAAAGTCGGTGATGACGCCACCGTAGATGTAGGCGGACCACGAGCGCAGCTGGCTTTGCACGGGCGAGGGGCGGGTTGGGGAGACTTCGGAAATGAGGACCGCCGTGTCTTGCTCCGGAGATCCGACGAGCCGGATGCATGGGGCGCATGCATGCGCGAGCTCGGTTCAGAAGCGCGCATTGCGGTATTGGCGGTTCCTGACCACCTTGGAGTCGACGAAGACACGCGCGAGAAGCACCTCAAGTCTATGAGTGCAATGCGCGCACGTCGCACCATGCTGGTATGGTCGTCGGTTGCCCTTGCACTCTCGGAGTGTCAGCGCATGAACACCGAGAACGGGCAGCGGCTTGGGATTATCGAAATAGAAGGGCAAGGCGTCCGCCTACAGACGCTTGATATATTGGAACGCGACAACCTGCTCACGCCGCGGCGTCGCAGCCCAGGTCAGCTGGTTCATACGGGCCTTGCCTTAGCTCGTCGAGAGAGCGTGGCCCTAGACGCGATAGCCACTATTGCTCAGGATCCACGTGTTGCACGCGCCGCAAACCTAGCAGACCTACCCGCCCTTTTGGCCATGGCAGGTCCCGGAGAGTTACTATCCGAACTCATTCGACTGGAGAACAGTAACTGGTTTGAGGCTGTCGGCGAAGCGCCCGAAGTTAATTTCGATCTCGATCTACGCGATTTCTATGAGAAATGTGACAAGATTGTTTTGCATGGGCCGTGCCAGCCTGAACTACTTAGTCTCATTGCATCCCGTCTAGAACAACGCGGTGGGAAGCGCGTCGAGGTCGCGGAAGCGAATGCAATCGCACACGGATCATTTCTTGTCGCGATGCGCCTTCGACAAGGCCAGCCTCCCTGGTTCGACTATCTTCCAAACGTTGAGACCATTGTTCAGGATGGCAATGACGTTGAGAGCCTGTCACTTGTTGCCCGGGATGACGTCGCTGAAGCGGGCAAGACATGGAGAAGCACGCGCCCCGTCAATTTGCGCTGGCAAGCAAAGAGCAATCGGATGGAAGTGTGGCTCAAGAAAGAGGATGATCCAAAGCCACGGCATTCGCCAGCAGAGGTTCAAGACGGACCAGCTACAGATCAGGAGGTTCAGCTAATTCTAGAACAACAGCCCGCACAAGGGCGGGCCAAGCTTCGAATTACGTCGGAGACCTGGCTGATACTCAAGGATCGCCCTGCAGTCGTCGATTGGGATGCAGGCAATCATGACGTTGTTGGCAGGGATTGGGAGACAATCATTGAAGACTTCAAGGTGCGTCCACCCGTTGTTCCGGATCGCGTCGTCTTGCCAGCACACAGAGAGCTCTGGTATCCGCAACAAGGCGGTGGCCTCGCTGAAGCACTCAAGGGATTTGAAGGACACGGCTACGAACCCATCTACAGAGCGCTCAGTGCTCGCCGACAAGTCTATTTTGACCAGCCAGACCATCCTGAACACGACCGGCGTTTCTACGCCATCGACAGTGACGGGGGGCGTCCACTTGGCGTTAAAGATCAGGATTGGCTCCTTCTCGAAAAAATCCTTTCCCAAGCGGAGGCGGACATCACTTCTGCACAGGTGAAAAACAACCATGCTTTGGGCGTCTTAAGTTGGTCGTTCCGGCTTTGTCCACCCAGCGTTTGGCCTGTTGTTGCAGAGGTCCTGGCTAGAGGCGGCGGCCGCCCAGCATTTAGGGGATGGCACACCATGTATCCTCAGGCACTTGGCCGCATCGCTTCCGGAGAACACGCCTTTCGCGCTGGTATCTTTTATCTCAACGGCCTTCAGATGCCTTGGAACAAGAACCAGCAAGCTTGTGCCGCCTTCCTCCTTTCTCGGAACAATGACATTTTCGACATCTTGGACGAGGCAACAATTGAAGCTTGGACCAAATCCGCCGTTCTCTCTCTAGAAGAAGCCTTGCGCGACGAATTTGGGCAAAAGTTTCAATATCTTCCAATTTTAATCGCTGGTTTGCTTCGTTGGCGTCTTCGGTCACCGTTGGCGTTTTCTCCACAGAATGATCCGCGGGCGCAAACGTTATCAAGTCTGATGCAAATCGTTATTCAAAGTGAAGCACTCGGCGCAAGAGAGAGAAAAGCCTACGAGACTGTTCTGCAAGCAATTAACGACACAGGCGCGCGTCCAGATCTGCTGCAGACTCTTTTCGATCTGCTGTGACTTCAAACGTGTCTGACGTCAGATCCTGTAGGACAGATTTGCCCATAGCCTCTTCTCCTTTCTTTTGCCTCGGTGATCCGAAGGTCGAGGGCGAGGAGTTCGATTGGGCGGTGTATCTGGACTGCTCGGATGCCGCGAAATACTTGGTTCGGAATGTTGAGAACAAGAAAACCTCGTTCTGGCTCCAATTGCCGCACGGCAAGTTCTATCCCGATTTTGTGGCCATGCTGGACGATGGCTGCATCATGATCGTTGAATAAAAGGGGGCCACCTCTACGACTCGGAAGAAGCCAAGCGCCAGGTTGGTGAGACTTGGGCCGACGCCAACAATGGTCACTGCTTATTCTGTATGTCCACTGACCGAGGTTTTGACCTGATCGAACGGCTGATCGCCTATTAAACACCTGCAGGGACTGCAAATGTGATGTTTGCAGTCCCGGTGCAGCCCAGGGCGATCAATCAATGAGGTGCAACAACGGCCAAGCAGTCAACACATTGCTTTTACCTGATTTAAATGGTGCCCGGGGGCGGAATCGAACCACCGACACGAGGATTTTCAATCCACTGCTCTACCCCTGAGCTACCCGGGCACGGGAATGGTGGGCGGGCCACCTTGGGTGGGGGCGTTCTAGGGTGTTCACA
>Ga0316209_1002445_pt1 | contig 14947 bp, 10 predicted proteins | sample 6monopyrite_MG_FD_204945 | JGI IMG/M metagenome (GOLD analysis project Ga0316209, IMG submission 204945) | Microbial mat bacterial communities from mineral coupon in-situ incubated in ocean water Damariscotta River, Maine, United States -... | ecosystem: Environmental > Aquatic > Marine >...
ACAATATTGATGTAAACAAAAGAAATGGACAGCAAAACGATTACCTTTTCGATGAACTTCTTTATAAATGTCGATTTGTTATCGAAAGAACGAATGCTTGGTTAGATGCCTTTAAAGCTATTTTGATGCGTTTTGAAACAAATAAAATACATTGGAAAGCATTGAACCTATTAGCTTTTTCTGTCATTTTACTTAGACAACTTTAAACAACTTCATTTAAAAAGTATCAAAATCTCATTAGAGCGTTCATTCCTACGGCAATTAATCAATTATGGGTAAGCGATATAACTTACTGGAAAATAGGAGAAAAACATCTTTACATTAGCTTTATAACAGATACGTATTCTCATAAAATTGTTGGATACTATGTAGCTAAAACATTAGAAACAGATGAGTCTATTCAAGCATTGAAAATGGCTTTAGGTAGTCTTAAAACACCGCCTACCCATCTAATCCATCATTCGGACAGAGGAATACAATATTGCAGTAATTCTTATGTAAAGTTATTGCAGGATTATAATGTAAAAATAAGTATGACAGAAAATGGAGATCCTCTTGAAAATGCCATTGCTGAAAGAATAAATGGAATCATAAAAAACGAATATCTACATAACTATCAAGTAAACAGTCTAAAAGAAGCTAAAGAACTACTTGAAGCTGTTGTAGATTTATATAACAATGAAAGACCTCATATGAGTATAAGTAACTTAACACCTAATGAAGTACATCTATCAATTGAAAAACTAAAACTAAACAAATTATGGAAGAATTATTATAAGAAAAATAATAGCTTTGTAAAGCAAGAACAGGACGTAAATCTAACTGTAAACTTATTACAGGATTAATTATAAAAACTGTAAACTTATTTTAGGTCGAGTCACTCCTATCGGATGTATAGATTCTGTGCGATTTGTAATAGCAATAGAGCAGGAGGTGATATACTATGTTCCTAATACGTTTACGCCCGATGGTGATGGGTTTAATCAAACTTTTCAACCCGTGTTTACTGATGGTTTTGATCCCTATGATTTTAACCTATTTATCTTTAATAGGTGGGGTGAGATGATTTGGGAATCTCACGACGCCTCCATTGGATGGGACGGGACATACAACGGTAAAACCGTACAAAGCGGAACTTACGTTTGGAAAATAGAATTTAAAACGATTAAAAACGACGAACGGAAAATGATTACCGGTCACGTTAATTTAATCCGCTAGTTATTTCCAATTAACTTATATAACTCGTTTAGATTTGGAGATATAATTATTTCAATTCTTCTATTCTTTGCTTTATTGTTGACGTCAACAGGAATAAATTCAGAACGACCAGCAGCCACTAATTGAGTAGGATCCATGTTAGAATTGTCTAACATTATTTCAATAACCGAGGTAGAGCGAAGGACAGATAATTCCCAATTGTTTTTGGGATGCTTTGTTCCAGCCATTTTATCAGTGTCTGTATGTCCTTCTACTATTATCTCTAATTCTTTCTCTGTTTCTAAAACCCTTGCTAACTCAGTTAAAGCTTCTCTTCCTTCACTTTCAACAGTTGTGCTACCAGAGTTAAAAAGAAGTTTTGCTTCAAGGCTAACATATATTTTGCCGCTTCTTTCTTCTACTTTTAATCCTTTATTGGTAAATCCTTTTAGAGCGCTAGCCACCTTTTCTTTTAATAGTCGAGTGGCGGCCTCTTGATCATTGATTATTTTTTCCAATTCATTCACTCGATGCTCTCGTTCAACTAAAAGAGCTTGCTTTGCCATCAATTCTTGCTCTAGTTTAAGAAGAGCATCTTCTTTTTCCTGCAGTTCAACTTGTTTTTTGTGTAAATCTGCATGTAAATGAGCAGATTCTTTTGCGCCAGACAATAATAACTTGTTGTAAGATGTTTCTAATGATTCATTGATTTTTGCTAACCTATCGTATTTTGCATACATTGTTCGATAACTCACACCAAGGTTCGTTGTGTCCTTCTTTAGTTGAGAAAGTTGTCCAGATAAAAGAGTGAGTTTTGAGTTTAAATCTGAAGCTTCAGATTCAAAATTAAGCGAACTAGTTTTGTATTTATTCAATTCATCAGCACATAATTTTTCTTTCTCCAACAATTCGTTGTATTTGTTCACAGGAACGCAAGATGAGAAAACAATAGTCGATAAAAGGAGTACTCCAAAAAACTTCATAATTATAGATTTTAAACAAAGATGCTTAGAAGCAGGCTTCAAAAAAGAACAGCAGAACTATTTTATACACACCAAAACGTTAAGAAAACTTGTTTTAGAATAAAGGACAGCTAGCGGTTTTTGTTTTTTTAATCTTACAAGTAGAGAATCGGATAGAAACTTCATGTGTGTTTTTGGCGCCTTTCTGGATGTCCGATAAAGTATAATCAAACGAATAGTTAAGAGCAAACTGTTGATTTATTTTAACAGAAAAGAACGCAATTATAGCGTCTGTATTTCTATAACCAATTCCCAACCCAATCGTATTTTGAATGTCTAAAAATAAATTGAGATCAATATCCGCTTTCCCTTTAGCAGGAATCCTTAGGTTAAAAGCAGGGATTAGTGATACGTTTTCAGAAATAGAGTATTGATAGCCAGCATTAAAAGCAATGTGAAATAGAGTTTTAGAATTAATACCAACCTTTTCCCATCTTGTAGGAATCATGTTTTGCAAAGACAAGCCTAAAAAATAGTTTTCATCATTGAACCATGCTCCAAAAGTTGCATCAGGCGAAACTGCAGAGACTTGATTGAAAACAGCAATATCTAAATCTGTGACGGCAGTGTTCGTAGGATCGTAACTCATTTGAATAACCCCGGCATATAGCCCTAAAGATAGCCGTTTGTGTTTGTCAAAGTTGAAATGTGCTGCGTAGGCAATGTTGAGACGACTTGTGCTAAACTGTCCAATTTGATCTCTTTCAAACTTAAAACCTGTGCCTTGTCTTGCAGAAAGATATTGTTTTCTTTGTTTGTAAAGAGGAATGCTAACAGTAAGAAATCCACTTTTAGGAGAGCCATCAAAACCGACCCATTGATTTCTGTACAATGAATGAACATCAATGCAACGTTTTATTCCAGCATGAGCCGGGTTTCCATTGAATTGATTAAAATACCATTGAGAATATTGAGGAAGCTGTTGAGCCGAACCTAGAAAACTAAAAAGCAGAGTAAATATCGATATTTTAACAATCAGCGTCATCTGATGAGCGTAATTGTTCCTTTTATTAACTCAGAAGCCCCGTCGTTTAAATCCAAAATGTAAAAATAAACACCTTCGGCAGCAAGGCCAGACTTTTTGCGACCGTCCCACGCTTTTAGTGAATTATAGCCTGAGGCAAAATAAACTTCTTGTCCCCAACGAGTGAATATTTTCATCGTATTATCAGGGTAAGCTTCAATTCCCTCTATGATCCACAGCTCGTTTGTTCCATCGCCATTTGGAGAGAACGTGTTAGGTACAGAAAGACTACTTTGTACAGCAAGCGTTAAGTAATCAGTTAATGTACAGCCATTTTCTGTTGCCGTCAATGTCAATGTTACAGTTTGGTCGGTTGTAACAATCGTATTTAAAGAAGTCGGGTCACTGAACAAATAACTTGGAGACCAACTAAAAACAGGAGCTGAAGTTGTTCCATTAATGGTCGTAGCGACATTAGGGGCTGTCGTTTGGTTGTTTCCGGCATCTATAAAAAATGAATAGACAGAAATGTTAGGAGTAGAACTTGTAACAATCTCCGTGCACAAAGAATAACAACCGATATCTACACGAACGATGTCTCCGTCCATCAACGCTGAAGTTGAAAACAAAGAATCGCTTGTAACAGCAACCAACACATTGTTTACATACCAGCTAAACGAACTATTGTTTGGGCAGTTTACCGTGTTTGCTACTAGTGTGAGCACTTCATTTAAACAAATGGATGTACTATTGGGAGTAATTGAAACGGCAGGAATAGGGCGAGCAATTCCAGTTCCTGAGATGGCGACATCTAAAGTGAATTCTGCCGGCAGAGTTATACCGGCCCCTGTATTGTCTCCATCAACAACCAAGTAATAAGTTGTATTTGGAGCTAAACCGAGGGCGTTTAAAGAAAAATTAATTGTGCTTCCTGCCACGCAGTTTCCTATTTGGGTATAACTTCCAGCATTACAAGGAGCAATGGCTTCAATTAGTGTAGCTTGAACCGCACTGCCCTGCCCGGGATTGTTTTCAAAAATGATATTGGTAAAATCAACCTGAATGTCTCCGCCAGTTGCATTTGTTGTAAAAGAGAGCCATATCGAGTTTTCCACAGAAAAACAAAAGTTAAAATCATCTTCGCAGCCAATGCAGGAAGTGCTATTCGACCCAATATTGTTGACAGAAGAGATGACATTTGGGCATAATTCCAGAGCGCTAAAACAACTGTTATAAGCCTGTTGAGATATAGACTCCTGAGCCATGGGTAAAAACATTAACAAAACAATAACAAATCGGTTCATATTATTTATATAGGCCCTATTTATAGGCTTTTAGCTAAATTTAATATAAATTTGACAAGCCAAAAGTAAGAATAAAATCACTTAGCGACTCTCTTTTCAGTTTTTGGCACAGTAATAGAATATGTAAGTTTATAACACTATAATTATCTAACCTTATGAAAAAATTAATTACTCTCGGAATTTTCACCTTATTTGTGACCACAATATTTGGTCAAAAATTGGATTATGATAACGATTCGAAATGGTTTTGGGGCATTAATACCGGTATTGCATGGAGCACAACGGATGTTAAAACAAAACATACTGCTGCCTGGGGATTAACTTTAGGGAAGGCATTCAATTATAATTACGGTAAAAAGATCAGCTTTGATATTCGTGCACGTTATTTAGGGGGTAAATGGAGAGGTCAAGATTACGATACCACTTCGTTGTTAGACTACAACAAAGAATTTACACCTTTTGGAAATGTAAAAACCAAATACGATACCCTTGGTTATACCATTAACAATTTTCAAACACAAATTCATGAATTTGGATTAGAATTGGTTATTCATGCCAATAGTGTGAGAGAAAATTCTGGATGGGATCCATATATTTTTGGAGGAGTAAACTTGGTGCTGAACCAAACTAAAGGAAATCTGCTTTATAAAGACACCTTCCTATTTGATGAATACATATACAACTATGCACCAGGCGGTATAACAAAAACAGAATGGAAAAACATTTCGGATAACGAGTATGATCTCGCACTAGACGGCTCTTCACAGAATAAATTCAACCTTGATTTTATGCCGAGCCTTGGATTTGGGTTGGCTTATCAAGTTGGACCTCGATTTTCTGTGGGGGCTGAACACAAAACAACTTTTGCTCTTAAAGATGTCTTCGATGGATATGTAAATCCAGAATTAAGGGTGGGACTCTTTGAAAACGATATTTATCACTATACCAGTGCTTTTTTGAGGTTCCAAATAAGGAGAAAAAAAGCAACAGGTAATACAGATTTTCACAACACGGGTACGAACACAAACACTAATGGAATTGGAACAAACAATCCTCCACCGTGTAATTTACCGAAAATACGGATAAGCTCACCAAGAAATAATTCGTTAACGGTTTACAATAATCAATACTTGATTAAAGGATTAATCGAAGAATTAGCAGGAAGAGAAAACATTGTTCTAAAAATAAATGGTGTGCAATCAACAAACTTTATTTTCAATAGAAATAATGAAAACTTTGAAAGTCCAGTTTTGCTTTCTCCCGGAACTAATATTATAACCGTAGAAGCAGGAAATGCCTGTGGATCTGACATGGAAACAATTACGATGAACTATGTTAATTGTATTGCCCCAATCGTTCAGTTTGTTAACCCTCAAAATGGGGTAACTGTTGACAGAGCAGATCTAGTTGTGAATGCAACAGCTGTGAATTCGCAAAGTGTTGAATACTATGTAAATGGGGTTAAGTCAACTAGTTTTACTCACAACACTGCAACGGGTAATTTTACGAGTAACACGCCTCTTCAGCAGGGAGCAAATTCACTAAGAATAATAGCAACAAATGACTGCGGTACTGTTGAACAAACAATTACAGTAACATATACAAATTGTGTAAGTCCATTTATTTCAATTCAAAACGGAAGCGGGTCGCAAATTGTAGATAAAGCAACTTTTGTTTTGAAAGCAACAATGTCTAGTGTCGAAAACAAAAACAACGTAAGCCTTCGATTAAATGGCATGAATAAGACTTTTTCTTATAACGCAGCAACTGGTTTATTTGAATCTGTTGTTCAACTTGCTAGAGGAACGAATACATTCGAGTTGTTTGCAAGTAATGATTGTGGATCAGATTCAGAAACAACTACAGTTGAGTACGTTCCTTGCTCATTACCAAAAATTTCAAGAATTGCACCGACCATTAGTAGCACCGAAACAGAGACAATACTCGTAAAAGTTGGTTTGCAAGAAATAACGTCAAGCAGTCAAATCAAGTTGTTGGTTAATGGTGTTTATGTTACAACGGGCAATTTTAATGCTGTTACGATGACATTTGAAGCAAATGTAAAATTAATTCATGGTCAGAATGTAATAAAAATAATTGTTTCTAATGATTGCGGGAGTGATGAAGAAATAATCAATATTTTACACGCAGATTGTAAAGCACCGATTGTTAATTTGATTTTACCGACAGACAGATCAACAGAAAACAGCATGCAATTAGTTAAAGCGAGTTTACAAAATGTTACGAGTAGTTCTCAAATTCAATTAATTGTAAACGGAGTTGCTATAAGCGGAGGAACGTTTAATCCTTCTACTAATATTTTTCAGGCAAATGTTAAATTGCAAAATGGAAGTAATACAATTAAAATAGTAGCAACCAATGATTGTGGTACATCCCAAGCAACAACAACAATTTCTTTTACTCCATGTGAGGAGGTAAAAGCAAATTTTATTGAACCTACCGTTAATTCTACAACGTCAGGCACCATTCTTGTTAAAGCTAGCGTAACAAATATAACAAATGAGAGCCAAGTGCAGTTAATTGTTAATAATGTGACAGTTGGTGGAGGCACATACAACTCATCCACGAATGTTTTTCAAGCAAATGTTACGTTGCAGAATGGTTTAAATACAATTGAAATTCTAGCTACAAATGATTGCTCATCTAAATCAATTAAGGTAGAGGTCCTTAAAACAATAGAAAGTACAGGTAAATTAACTATCTGTCATTATTCTTCAGCAGATGATAAATGGACGGAAATGACTATTGTTTCTTCAGACTGGGTAGCGCATCAAGCGCACGGAGACAGACTAGGACCTTGTGCAATTGATGACAATAATGACGATGGTCAGGATGAAAAAATCACTATTTGTCACATTCCTCCAGGGAACAATCAAAACCCACAAGAAATTACTATCCCTCTCTCTGCGTGGCCTGCTCATCAGGCTCATGGAGATAACTTAGGACCTTGTCCAATTGATGACAATAATGACGATGATCAGGGAGGGAATGACACCAACCAATCAGCTATAACTATTTGTCATAAAAATCCAAAAACGGGTAAAACAACGGAAATTAAAATACCTTTATCTGAATGGGCAACACATCAGTCTCACGGGGATAAACTAGGTCCATGTTCAACGACGATTACAGGGAATGGTACAGATCACTCTAACAACCCTTCTACACAAGTAAATATTACGATTTGCCACAAAAATCTGAAAACAGGAGAAAAGTCACAAATAGTAATCTCGGAAAAAGATTGGCTAAAACATAAAGCGCATGGGGATACAAAAGGCGCATGTGTGCTTGTTGTTGATGATGTTGAAGAGATGATTACGATCTGTCATTCTCCAACGGGAACATCAATAAAACAGCAGATGGAAATACCGGCTTCAGAATGGCAAATACACAAAGTACATGGTGATACTCAAGGACCTTGTCCAGTGGTAGTTGATCCGAACGCTAAATTCACAATTTGTCATAAAGTACCTGGAAGCAATGAAACGCAAGAAATGGAAGTTACTGCAGTACAGTGGTTATTACACAAGTCTCATGGCGACACTTTAGGCGCTTGCCCAGAGCAAAAGTCTGGAGCCAACAAAAAGAAAGGGAGCACTATTGGGAAACCATAGTTGATAGAGAAAAAAACTGTTTTTGATGAAGAAAAAAAGCAGTTTTTTTTTTTTGTTGCTAATGTTCTCGATTATTTAGTTGAAATAATCGTTTGAACTACCTATATTCGCAGACTCATTACGAAACTAGAAAAAGAACAAATGGCGATTATAGGAAAGATTAGAGAAAAATCATGGTTAATGTTAATCATTGTTGGGTTAGCACTGTTAGCTTTTATATTTACTGATGCGAGTAAAATGACCGGTAATTCTGATTCCGTTTATGGTATTGGAACTATAAAAGGCGAAAAAGTTGATTTTGACGCTTTTAACAAGGCAGTTGAAGCAGCTCAACTTAACGCTGACAGACAAGCTCAACAGCAACAACCCCCTCAAAGACAAGCAGAACCAGTGGATAGAGATCAAGTTTGGAAAGCTTACACTGACAAGTTATTGTTAGACTCGGAATATGAAGCATTAGGAATAGAAGTGAGTGCAGCAGAATTTGATTCTTACCTATACGGAAAGGATGGCTTTGAAGTTTTACCAGAATTTTTACAAGGGTTTACAGATGAAAAAACAGGAATGTTTAATGAGAAATTACTTCAGTCTAGAATTGAGGAAATGGAGACGTCTGAGAAACCAGAAGTTCAGCAACAATGGGCGGATAGTAAAGAGTATTATAATGATAAAAGAAAACGCGAAAAGTACTTTGCAATCTTAGAACAAGGACTCTACGTAACAACCCTCGAGGCAAAGAATGAATACAATGCTCAAAAAGAGAAAAAAACGATTTCTTATGTTATGCAACGCTTTAACAGCATAAAAGATGAAGAAATTGAAGTAACAGATGAAAAGTTAATGGCTTTTTATGAAGAACATAAGAATGAGAGCAAGTACGCAAATAAATCTACAACAAGAGATGTTAAGTTTTTTGACATTGCTGTTTTACCTTCAGGGAAAGATTCAAGTAACTTTGATTCAATCATGTCGAATTTAAAAAATGAATTTGCAGCAACAACCAATGATTCCCTTTTTGTAACGAATAGAAAAAAAAGTGAGTGGAATTTTTACGGAAGCGGTCATGAATTTACCTTTAAAATAGAGTCTGATGCAAAAGCCAAAGAAAGAGGGTTAACATACCCAACCTACTTAGACACTGTTTTTAAAACAGCATCAATTGGACAATTAGTTGGTCCTTATCAAGAAAATGGGTCAATGAGGTTGGCAAAAGTGATAGGCTTTAATACGGACTTATTGAGTGTTCGACACATTTTAATTGCAGCACAAAGAGGAGATACTTTAGCCGTTGAAAGAGGACAGGTGAAAGTTGATTCATTAATGCCACTAATTAATAAAGACAATTTTGGAGAATACGTTATCACACATTCTGAAGACCCAGGATCTAAAGAAACGGGTGGAAAATACGAAGATTTCATGGACTACGAAATGGTCCCTGAGTTTAGTAATTTTGCAAAAAACGAGAGCATAGGAAAAATAGGATATGTGCAAACCGACTATGGTTTTCACATCATAGAGGTTCTAAATAAAAAGGAAGTTAAAGCTCCAATTTTGGCAATTGTTCAAAAGACACTAAAACCAAGTCAAGAGTCTATTGATAACAAAAACACAGAGGTAGATAATATCATTTACTTATTAGATGGGAAAATTAGCCCGATTGATGATGAAACTAAACGTGTGGCTATGTTTGATACGATTGCAGCGAAAGAAGGATACTCGGTTAGACCGATAACAATTCAAGAGAATGGACCGAGAATCTATGGATTTGAAACATCTTTTGCGGAAGATAAAATTCTGAAATTAGCATATACTGATGGAGCTAGAGTTGGAGATCTAATTGATTCTCCTATTAAAGAAAAAAACAGATATGTAATTGCAATACTTGCTGGAATTAAAACCGAAGGAGTTCCTGATTTTGAGGACGCTAAAGCAAGAATGGAAAGAGACTTTATTCAAGAAGAGAAAGCAAAAAAGATAACCAATCAAATGCTTAAGGCAAAAAGTCTTGAAGAGATAACAAAAATGATGGAAGGAACCGTCATTCAGAAAGCAGATGTAACATTTGCGAACCCTCAAATTCAAGGTTCAGGAAATGAGCCAGAAGTTGTAGGCACTCTATTCTCAGCTCTTAAAGATGGACAAAAAACACTCCCTTTGACTGGAAACTCAGGTGTTTACGTTATTCAAATTGATAAAACAATAAAAGCACCAGTCGTTGCTAATTTTGATGAAGAAAGGAAAAGCCTTCTTACTGGAATGGTTGGTCAATTACAAGGAGGAGTTTCATCTTCCTTGTCTAAATTTGTCGAAGTAGTTGATAACCGAAGATTCTTCAACACAAATATCAGAAGATAAAGAATACTATTAAAACTAAAAAAGACGAACAGGCTATGCTTGTTCGTCTTTTTTATATGATAGAGAACATTTTTCCGGGTAAAGAACGAATAACACCTTCCATTTCTAAAGAAAACAATTCTTGATTTAATTTCGATATAGGAATTTGAGAGCGTATTGAAAGGACATCTACTTGTATCTTTTTTTCTAATGAAACATGTTTGACAATTTCTTTCTGGATACTTGTTAGTGAACTGAAAAGTTGTCGTTGAACAACTGTTTGGGCCTTTTTCTGCCGCCAACCCATCATTCGGTGAAAATCACTTGAATTTTGGATGAGGTGTGCTTTTTGATTGGCTATTAGGTGGTTACATCCCTGTGAGGTTTCCATATGAACAGACCCAGGAAAAGCAAATACATCTCGATTATAATCATTAGCGAGGTTCGCGGTAATTAATGACCCTCCTCTCTTTTTGCTTTCTATAACGATTGTAGCATCTGTCATACCGGCTACTATTCTGTTCCTCTTTGGAAAATTTTCTCTGTCAGGAGAAACTCCAGGTATAAATTCACTTATTACGGCACCGCTTAATAGCATTTTATTAGCCAACTCTCGATGAGTGGCAGGATAAACTCTATCTAAACCATGCCCTAGAACTCCAACAGTAGGCACATCATATTTTAAACAAAACTGATGAACAGCAGCATCTATTCCATGAGCAAGCCCACTAACAACAATGATGTTTTCTCCATGAAGGGATTTAATTAGTTCTCGACAAATTTCTTTTCCATATTCTGTTGCGTTTCTGGTTCCGACAATTGCAATTGATTTAGGAGGATTGAAACAAGCCACTCCTTTTTTAAACAATAGGACAGGCGCATCCACGCAGTTTCTTAAACGATGAGGGTAAAGGTCATCTGTAATAAAGATTGACTGTAACTTGTTTTGAGAAATTGTTGAATAAATGGCTTCAGATTTTTTTAGCGCATTTTTTCGGTCCATTCTTCGAATAAACTCTCTATTAAAACTTGTTTTTTCTGATAGCTGCTGTGGCGAGAATTCAAAAATTTCTTCAACATTTGCGGCGGCATCTATTAATTCTTTGGACTTAATTGAGCCCACTCCATTCAATAATGTTAGAGCAATTTGATAATGTAAAGGTGTGTATTTCAAAATAATTGGTATTTTAGGCTTCTTGAATATAAGAAAATATTAGATGAAAAACATACTATTACTATTATTTAATATTCCGTTTTGGATGTTTTCTCAGATCACAGGAACCGTTGTTGATAAAGAATCGAAAGAACCGATTTATGGGGCTAAAATAATAGCTTCTGATGGTAATAAGGTGCTGAGTGATTTTGACGGAAACTTCGTTATTAACACAAAAGAATACCCAGTTACTCTTATAATTACCGTTCAAACATACTTGCCAGACACCTTAAATGTTGAAAAAGCAGGAAAATTGCTCGTTAAAATGGTCGAAGCTGTCCAAGTTATAAAGACCGTTGTTGTTACAGCCGGACGTAGGGATCAAAACATAGAAGAGGTCGCAATTTCAATGGAAATTATTCGACCAAAACTGTTTGAAAACAAATGTATTGTTGACCTTGAACAAGCTGTAGACCAGAGTCCAGGGGTTTTTGCAATGGATGGACAGGTGAGTATTCGTGGTGGGTCTGGTTTTGCTTATGGAGCAGGAAGTCGTGTTCTACTCCTTTGGAATGGAATACCAATTATATCGGGAGATGCTGGAGACACAAAGTGGAACACAATACCAATAGAACAGGCTTCACAAATCGAAGTAATTAAAGGAGCATCTTCTGTTTTATATGGAAGTGGAGCCTTAAATGGCATTATTTCGCTAACAGAAAGAGAGCCGGGAACCAAAGGAGAGTTTAGAGCAAAAATACAAGCAGGAATTTATGACAACCCAAAAAGATCAACTTTAAAATGGTGGTCAACAAACCCGATGTTGTACACGGGAGATGTGTATTATGGTAAAATGAACAAACGCTTCGGATATACTGTTGCAGTGAACGGATTTACTTCTCCAGGATTTAAAGAAGGACAAAAAGAGGAAAGAGGTAGAATTTCAGGGACACTATTCTTTAGGTCTGAGAAGGTTAAAAAACTAAAAATGGGAGTAGGGTACAACGCACAACTTCAAAAAACAGGTAATTTCATTATTTGGCAGAGTGACACTTTTGCTTACACGCCAAGTGGAGGAGCTGACTTAAACGATCCAGCATCTACTTTAACTGTTAATACTGGAACTTCCGTTAGCGTTGATCCTTATATTAAGATATTCGACAAGAAAAACAATCTACATACGCTTAAAACAAGGTATTACTTTTTGGACAGAACGAACTTAACGAATGCTTCGCAGTCAACGCGATCTGGAATTTTATATGGTGATTATCAGTTTCAGCGAAAGTTTATTCAGGGAACCGTGATGACAGCTGGAGCAACAGCAATAAGAACAGATGTTAAGTCGAACCTGTTTGGAGACCATTTTTCCAACAACTATGCTATTTATTCTCAATTTGAGAAGAAAATAGGGAAGCTTGACTTGACGGGTGGAGTTCGAGTCGAATATTTTGAACAGGACAATCAAAGAGGAGATTCAGATTTTACTTTTGGGAACGATACGAGTTCGTTAACAACACTGCCTGTTTATCCAATATTCAGAGTTGGAGCGCATTATCAAGTTGCTAAATACACGCACTTAAGAACATCATTTGGACAAGGAATTAGATATCCCTCAGTCGCAGAAAGATATACACAAACTTCAGTTGGAGCGCTTAACGTTTTTCCAAATTTAAACTTAAGACCGGAGACTGGATGGGCTGCAGAATTGGGTGTCAAGCAAGTGATTAAAATTGGAAAAAATTGGAAGGGAATCATAGATGTTGCTGGATTTATTAACGAATATAGCAACATGATGGAGTTCACATTCGGTCAATATAAACCAGATTCTATCGCATGGAGTTTAGACCCCACGAATGTTGGGTACGTTGAGAATTGGTTTGGTTTTCAAGCACAAAACGCTGAGAAAGCAAGAATTACAGGAATTGAACTTTCATTCAATAGCATAGGTTCAATAGGAGACGTAGAATTAACCTCTTTGATAGGATATACTTACATGAATCCAGTTAGTTTAAATTCTGATTCTGCCTATTTATCAACCTTTTCTGACACAAATACAAGGATGCTAAAGTATCGATTTAATCATTTAGCGAAAGCAGATATTGAGGCAGAGTGGAAAGGAATGAGTATCGGGTTTTCTGCACGGTATAATAGCTTTATGACCAACATCGATAGAACTTTTGTTGAAGGGATAGAGGTTTTAGGAGAGACGACTCCTATTCTTGCAGGACTGAAAGAATACCGAGAGAAAAACAACGCAGGGAGTTTGGTCTTCGATTTTAGAATGGGATATAAATTCAAAGAACATTATCGATTAGGCTTTGTAATAAACAACATTCTAAATACAGAATACGTTACCCGACCTGGAGACGTTAGAGCTCCCAGAACATTTATGTTGCAACTTCAAATTAAGATGTAATGAAAATTGTTGGAATTATTCCTGCTAGATTTGAATCTTCTCGCTTCCCTGGAAAACCCTTGATTGATTTAAAGGGAAAAACCATGATTCAGCGAGTTTATGAGGGAGCGAGTAAATCCACGATAATTACAGAAGTTATAGTTGCAACAGATGACCTAAGAATCTTTGATGAGGTTAAACGATTTGGAGGAAAGGTCGAACTAACCAACCCCAACCATTCAACGGGTTCAGATCGATGTGGCGAAGTTGCTGAAGGTATTGATGCTGACGTTATAATTAACATTCAAGGAGACGAGCCTCTTATCGATTTTCGTCAATTAGACCAATTAGTGACTGTTTTTAGTGATAAAAGTGTACAAATCGCAACACTCGGAATAAAAGGAGTCAGTACAGAAGATCAAAATAACCCGAATAGAGTAAAAATAGTTCTAAACGAAAAACAAGACGCACTTTATTTTTCAAGAAGCCCGCTTCCAAATTCCGCGAATGCTAAGCAAGAAGCCTTGGCTAATTTTGATTTTTATCGACATATTGGAGTGTACGCATATAGAAAAGACACGCTGTTGGAATTGGTTAATCTTCAGAAAACAGAACTGGAGAAAATAGAATCTTTAGAACAATTAAGGTGGTTATTTTATGACTTTAATATAAGGGTAGTAACCACAGATATTGAAACTCCGAATATTGATGTGCCAGAAGATGTTCAGAAAGTCCTTTCTCTGTTGTAATCCCGAGTTCATTAACAAAACAACTAAAAGAAAAAAAGCAGGATGGATAATCAGCCTAGATACTTTGCCTAGATTAAAATGCTAATGCAAGTTTTAGTTTAAAAAATATTCCCTTGATTTTTTCAAACCAAGGGAAAAAGCTAAACTTTGTATTTATGAGAAACAAACATTTAACTTACGACCAAAGATACAGT
>Ga0316209_1002448_pt1 | contig 14884 bp, 12 predicted proteins | sample 6monopyrite_MG_FD_204945 | JGI IMG/M metagenome (GOLD analysis project Ga0316209, IMG submission 204945) | Microbial mat bacterial communities from mineral coupon in-situ incubated in ocean water Damariscotta River, Maine, United States -... | ecosystem: Environmental > Aquatic > Marine >...
GATAATATTGTATTTGTTAATCTTCAATTTCTGAAAATTTGTATCCTATGCCATAGATAGTTTGAATATAATCTTTACCCTCTTTTTCCATTATTTTACGTCTCAGATTCTTTAAGTGAGAATATATATAGTCGTATGACGCATTTCTTTCAATAAAATCTCCCCATATGTGATCTGATATAGATTGTTTTGTCAATACTCTATTTTTATTAATCACCATATAAAGTAACAGTTCATATTCTTTTTTAGTGAGTTTGATTTTTTTATTATGAACGCTGACATCCAGAGAGTTGGTGTTAATTTTAATTTCATTGAAGATTATATCATTCGATCCTTCAAATTGATTCCGTCTTACAATAGATTTAACTCTAGCGTTTAATTCAGACAAGTGGAATGGCTTTGTTAAATAATCGTCTGCACCAAACTCTAAACCACTGATTTTAGTTTCCAATGAACTATTTGCTGATAAAATAATTACACCAGTTTTGTGGTCCTTTAATTTTATCAAATTAAGAAGAGTGATTCCATCCCCATCAGGTAAATTTAAATCAAGAATAACACAATCATAATTATGTTGTTCAATCTTTAATTGGCCTTCTTTTAAAGTTTTAGCCTTTTCCATGACATATCCAAAAGAATCAAAATATTTTAAAATATTTCGTAATAATTCTTGGTCATCTTCAATTATAAGCACTTTCATTTTGGCATGTTAATAGTGTTAGGCTCTGAATACAATTTTAATAAATAATTATGGAAATCACAATATAAATATCAATTTGTACTATAAAGTTATCAAAATCCAGTTCTACATAATTTTTTCAACGGTTTCATAATTAGAAAAAAGTGATAATTTCCAAAAACTAAGAATGTATCAAAACATAGTAAATAATCACACACATTTATTTCCGCTACACTCCAACAAAAGAGTGCTACCCTCCTACTCCGAATCAAACTTATAAAAGAGAAAGAACAAACCTTTTTTGGCCAACGCGCTAAAATAAAAACTTTACCCAAGCAAATTAACATAACGCAAGAACATTATAAGCCAAATCAGTATGTTTTTGTGAAAACGAAAAAAGCATCTGCTTTACCATTATAATGTCTATTATGTCAAGGCTACGTTAAATATTGCTTTTTCAATATTCATGAGCATAAATTAAAATCAATTAAAGACGCGAACTAAATAGAAAATTCAGAGATAATATTTTTCTAATAAGGTTATACTAATTTCTCTTATAATTTGCCGTTATGAATTAGTTCGGGCGCGTTTTTTTTTGTCTGTCCTCATGAACTTCATAAAATCGGTTTGCCACACGACCAAAATACTCACAGATTGCTTTATAATATTAAATTTAGAAACTAAAATTAAATATTACACACAAATCCGCAGGATTCACGAATTCAAATAAAAATCAATTAAAGCCATGAGTAATTGCCATCACATTGCCAACGCACAAGTTTTTATTTTTTCCAGCCCACAAAAAAAGGTTTATTATTTCTCTCCCAACGCACACATAAGTTATAGCAAATTCTCTTCATTACATTACATTCCGTTCAGTTTACCAAAACACATGTTTTGCCAGCGCTACAATTGTTCTTAAGTTTTTAATTAAAAGATATTTTTTCATTATTTACTAATTTATAGATACATGGAATTACTATAATATTTAAAAAAGTAGATGTCAGCAAACCACCTAAAATTACTATAGCCATTGGGCTTTGAATTTCATTTCCTGGTTCACCTCCTTTAAGCGCAAGAGGAATTAAGGCCAACCCTGTTGTTAATGCCGTCATAAGGATTGGATTTAAACGATCAAGTGCACCATCAATCAATAATTTCGATTTAGAGTATCCTTTCTTTTTCAAATATTCATACTTGGAAACTAATAATATACCATTACGAGTTGCAATACCATAAAGACTAATAAAGCCAATTGTAACAGCAATGTTTATTATTCCTGATGTAAAATAAACAATAAAAATACCTCCGATTAATGCCATTGGTAGATTCAGTAAAACAATAAGAGATAATTTAATATTTCCAAATTCAAGATATAGCAACCATAAAATAACTAAAATAGCCATAAATGCACTAATAAAAAGTAGTCTAGAAGCTTTTGCCTCACTCTCAAATTGTCCACCATACTCTACCCTATAATTACTTGGTACTATTACATTTTTGTCTACTGCCTTTTTAATGTCATTAACAACCGATAATAAATCTCTGTCTTGAACATTAGCTGCGACAACTATTTTTCTTTCTACATTTTCTCTATTAATCGTGTTTGGGCTACTCACTGAAATGATTTCGGCTAGATTGGTTAAAGGAATGTTCTGACCATCTGGTGTCATGATTAACATGTTTTCCAGCGTGTTCATGTCTTTTCTGGATTCCTTTTCAAATCGAACAATTAAATCAAAATACTTTTGTCCATCATAAATGTTACCTGCGTTTTCTCCTGCAAAAGCAATATCCACTTGATCTAGTACATTTTTAATAGTTAATCCATAAGCTGATAACATTTGACGATTAGGAACAATTTTTATTTGAGGGACCTCAATTTGTTGGTCTACAGCAACATCTGCTATACCTTCTATCCCCTTTATATTCGATTCAATACTTTTACCTAGTTCAAAAAGTTTCTTTAAATCCTCTCCAAATATTTTAATTGCAATATTGGCACGAGTCCCAGATAACATATGGTCAATTCTATGTCCAATTGGTTGTCCTAAAGTTATATTTACACCTGGTACAATACTTAAATTTGTTCGTACAGCCTCATAAAAATCTTCCTTGCTTCTATCAATTAAATTAAAAGGAACATCTATCTCTGCCGCGTTCACACCTTGGGCATGTTCGTCAAGTTCAGCTCGTCCTGTTCTTCTTGTCACTACTTCAACTTCAGGCATGTCCAACAGAATTTTTTCTATTAGCATTCCGTTTTTATTACTTTCTTCCAACGACATTCCTGGAACGCCAACAGCACTAATAACTAATGATCCTTCATTAAATTCGGGTAGAAAACTTCTACCAAGTTGAGTCATAAAAGTTAAACTAATTATAAAAATTAGAAAAGTCGACCCAATAATCATTTTGGGCATTTTAAGTGATTTTTCTAGGATATAAGAATACCTTTTCTGAAGCCAACGTTCTACCCTAGTCCCATTCACTTGTTTCATTAAACTTTTGTCACTTTTAAGTAAAAATGAACAAAGAACAGGTGTAATTGTTACCGCCACAATAAGCGAAACTAAAACAGATGTGATGAATGCAATTCCGAGTGGTTGTAATAATCTACCTTCCATTCCACTTAGAAAGAACAATGGTATAAATGACACAATAATAATAAGAGTTGCAATAATTATAGAACTTCTTATTTCCATTGATGCATCAAAAACAACCTTTATTATTGGTAAGCGGTCTTCTTTTGCTTTTTGCACGTTTTCACGGAGTCGTTTAAATACGTTTTCTACATCAATGATGGCATCATCCACAAGTGCGCCAATTGCAATTGCTATACCACCTAGACTCATTGTATTAATTGTGTAGCCTAATGTTTTCAAAATTATAATTGTAACCAATATAGAAATTGGAATGGCAAGTAATGATATTATTGTTGTTCGCCAATTCATCAAGAAAATGAATAATATAATCATAACAAAAAATGCCCCTTCTAAAAGTGTGCTTTTAAGATTATTTATTGACGTTTCTATAAAATCAGACTGTCTAAAAATATGATTTTCTATTTTAACATTTGACGGTAACGATTCATTTAAGTTAAGGACTAATTCATCTAACTCCTCTGTAAGTTCAATCGTATTTACATTTGGTTGTTTAGAAATTGTCATGATAACAGATGGTGATGTATTAATCGATCCATCTCCAATCTTGTCAGATGCTCCAATTTTAACTGTCGCTACATCCTTAACCTTAATACTCTTTCCATTCACATATTTTACTACGGATTCATTTAGATCTTCTATTTCATAAATTCTACCTGTCCCTTTTACAATATATTGATTACCATATTCGTTAATAATTCCTCCTGGTGCATTAAAATTAGACTCCCTTACTTTATCGAGTAATTCTTCAATACTTATATTATAGAATTTCAACTTATCTGGATCTGCAAGGACCTGATATTGTTTATACTCTCCTCCTATAACTACAACGTTTGCAACCCCTGAAAGGGATTTTATTTGAGGGCTGATGGTCCAATCCGCTAAAACTCTTAAATCCATAGGAGAAAGACTATCTGATGTAACGCCTAATAGCATTACTTCTCCCATTATTGATGAAATTGGAGCCATAGTAGGCACACCAACTTCTTCAGGTAATTTACCTTGTACCATTTGAATTCGTTCGCTTACAATTTGTCTTGCGCGATAGATGTCTGTACCCCATTCAAACTCAACCCAAACAATTGAAATTCCTGCTGATGAAGATGAACGAATTCTTCTCACATTTGGAGAACCATTCATGGCAATCTCCAATTGATAAGTCACTAACTTCTCAACTTCTTCTGATTCCAAGCCATGTGCTTCAGTTAAAATTGTGACAGTTGGTGCGGTTAAGTCAGGAAACACATCAACATTCATATTTTTAGCAATATAAACACCTGTTGTACTCAATAAAACAGCAACAAATAATACCATTAACCTATTGTTTAATGATATTGACAATATTTTATTTAACATAGTATATTTTTTAATGTGCGTGACCGTGCGCAGGTGCTTGACCTGACATAGAAACCATTTTAACTTGATAAGCGCCTTTAGTCACAATCATTTCGTTTTCAGATAATCCACTTGTAATCTCAATTAGATTTCCATTTTTTCGCCCAATAGTGACATTTCTACTTTCAAAACTTTCACCCGATAACTGGACAATAACCGAATACTTTCCATAACTTTCTAATAATGCCGATTTAGGTATTACTACGCCAGTAGATGGATTGCCAACAATTAAATTTACTTCAGAAAAACCGCCTTCTGGGAACGAGATATTTTCTTTAATGCTCACAAATACTGACATCATGGGATGTTCATCAGAGATCACGCGATTAACCGAAAGAATAGAATTGTCATTATCCAAAATATTAGCCCAATGTTCTTGATCTGTTTTATAGTAAACATTTCTTATATCATCTAATTTACCTGCATATTGAGAACTTACTTGAACTTCTAATATTCTAAATTCTTCATCAGCAATAGTCATCAATACATCACCTTCTTCAACAAAATCACCGTTATTGTATTTAATCGATTTTACAAATCCATTAAATGGCACTTTTACTTTTTTTCCTCCATTTGAAAAATTATTAGAAAGCCTGTTATAATTCTCTTTTGCAATTAAATATTTTTGCTCAACTATTTCATATTCAGCTTTGGCAATAACTTTATCGTTATACAACTCCTTTTTTCGTTCGTACTCTAAACTCGCCTGTTCATAATTAATTTTTGATTTTTTAATTTCAGAGTTTAAATTATTAGTTGATAATCCATCACTTTTAATCGTAAGTAATAATTCTCCTGTGTTTACTCGAGTTCCGATAGTTAAGTTATTCTTATAATAATCTACTGTACCGCTAGAAGTTGCAATCAATCCTTTATTGTTACCCAAAGGAGAACGCCAAATACCTGTTGTTGGTATAGATTCAAAAACATCTTGACGTTTCACTTTAGCTGTCTGAAATTCCATTTTCCATGCTTGTTCTTTTAGGAAACTAATCTTTTCAACTGGTGCTTCATCTGTGATATCTTTTATAGCTTCTACAATAGAACCGTAAACCATCACGTTTTCTATCACAAGCGTATCAGTATATTGATTCGTTTTTAATTCAAAGATTAGTTTAGAGTTTCCTGATATCACAGGCTCAATAACCGGAGAAAAAATCCCTGGAGAACTAGGTGCATCAACTTTTTGTCGTACACCTTTTGTTCCTTGTACTAGACTGACAGTAACAGTCCCTTCATCTACTGATTGATGTTTGTTTAACACTGTAAAATGTGCAGCGAATCTACTTTGTTCTCCTACTATTAAAACAGGAAACTCTACAAATAACTCAGTGTTCTCAGACCAAATTGTATAGTCAATTCTGGGAGTTTCCATACTATTAGTCTCAGCATCTTCTTCAATTGAAGTACTACCATTTTGGCAAGACAATACCAGTCCTGCCAAAGCAAGAAGTATATAATATTTCATATTATTTAATTTTATGTTAAAATTCTTTTCTACACCTAGACAATTTAGTCTAGATTAATGCGAATGACCTTCATGATCATCTGAATGTTCATGAGCTTCTTCATCATGTGAATCAGTTGCTTCTTCTTCATAAGTAAATGTTTCTTGTTCATGGTTTTCGTCATGGTCATGACCGTGACCTTCTTCTATATGACTACCATCTGCATTATGGTCATGACCATGATCATCTGTTGATGAATTTTGACATGAATAAATTGATGATAAAACTAAAATTGATAATGCTACTTTTTTCATAATATTTATTTTTATAATTGATGTTTTAATAATTCAGCTTTAAGCTGATGTAATTCTTTTTCCATATTTAACAAGGAACTATAGGCTTCATAATAAAAGCTTGTCTCCATGTAGTATTCGCTAAATGATAATTCACCTGATTTGTATCCTTGTGTGAGTAATGCAACACTATTTAATTCCGTAAAAGTGCTACTGTATGCAACATATCTTTTTTGCAGGGATACGTAGTTATTATATTGAATTTCAAAATCAGATTTCAACATTTGAATTTGAAAATCAGAATAAGATTTACTATAATTTAGATTCAAATCTGCAGACTTGATTTTATTTTTATTGCTCCATATTGGTATAGATATACCCGCATAAACACCTGAGTAATTTTCATTTAATACACCTTGATAATTATAGCCAAGTTGTAAATCTGGATATCGATTCTGTTTCGCTAAAAGAAGTTGTTTTTCAGCTACCTTTTCTTTTTGAACCAAAAGTTTTAGTAGTGGACTATTCTCAACTTTATCCTTCCAAAGACTATCCAAAGATTGAATTTCAAGATTTTCAAAATAGTTAGTCTGAGCAATAGTTATCTCTGTTCCACCATTTAGATTACGAATCTTATTTTGTTTTTCTCTTATATTATTCTCTGTTTGCTCAGTTAAAAATTGTATTTGAACCCAATTCAATTTAGCTTTGTTTAAATCAAGAACTCCAATTTGTTCTCTATCAAAAAGAATTTGTGTGTGCTCAAAAACAATTTCAGCCTGTTTAACTTCCTCCTGTTCTTCAATAAGTCGCTTTTTTAAAGCAATCAGCCCAATTATTTCAAGTTTTGCTCCAAGTAAAATTTCTTGTTTTTTAAGCTCATATGACATTTTAAGTTGAACACCTTGTTCTTCTATTAAAATATTTCTTGACTTGTAAACCGTTGGGAATTCAAAAGTTTGGCTTATTTGAATTTCGGAATAATTACCCGTACTGTGTTCTCCAAAAGGCATGTAATAGCCAATTAATTCAGGATTATTCAGATTATTGGAAGTACTTAATTCAACCTTTTTACTTTCTATTTGCTCATTCAGTACTTTAAGCTCCAAGTTATTTTGTTCTATACTTTTTAACACTTGATTAATATCATCAATTTGTGCATTAGATACTAATGTTAAAAAGCATATAAATATAGCTAATGCTAATTTTATATACATATTAGATTTTTAAATTATAATTATAAGATTTGTGGTATTTATTCCACTTACATTATTGTATAATGCAATTATAATAGGGATGGAGGTCCACGCAGTGGATAACAGTTTGAATGCACTGAAAGATAATCAATCCTCCTAAAATCAAATCGTAAGGGGACCAATAGATCATCATCTAACAGTGTATTATTTTCCCAACTAGATATTGGGGAAATTTTAGATTTTACAACTTTAGTTAAATTTCTTGCTTGCTGACTTAAAAACTCAGTTTCTAAATGAATATGAGTAGAATGAGAATGATTATTAACAAATTCAAAATATTCATCAGCTGTTTGGCTACCATCATCATTTTTCTCTGGTACTGATTCATTTTCATGAGAGTGCTCAGAAGATGAATCATGATGATGACTTTTAACATCTTTTGTTTCATGCTGATGTGAATGACTGTACTCATGACTATAATGAATATGGGGAACCATTCCATGCACTAACCCAATAGAGAAAACCCCTAAAAGTAGTAAAGAAAATATTTTTGTTAAACCATTCACTTTGGTAAATGTAATGAATTTAACTTTACTAATTAAATTATTTTTGAGTTATATTAAATCACACACATTTATTTCCGCTACACTCCAACAAAAGAGTGCTAACCCTCCTACTCTGATTCAAACTTTAAAAGGAGAAAGAATAAACCTTTTTGGCTAACGCACTAAAATAAAAACTTTACCAATTGGAGTGCAATGGAAAGCATGAATACATTTAAAGAGTATTAACTAATGAATAAAGCAAAGCAAATTGTGAATGAGCAATTTGGTATAACACAAATCGAATTTATGAGATTCATAAGTACATATTTAACATAAATTAAAAACACGAACTAATTAAAGTGTAAGTCAATTAAAGTAAGACAAAAACACTTGATTAATTTTACACTCAAATGTTAAATCCTAACGGTAATAATTTCATTTATTTGTGTTGTGTAACGTGGCGATAATTTTTCTTGTTTCATTTTCCAAGTTCTTCCCATACCTTGGCTGGCTAATTTTATTTTTTGAGATCCAATTGAATAATTTAATTTGTCAATGGTTTGCATTAATTTTAAATGTTTTGGATTTGAATTGTTAAATAAATTTAGCTGTTGTTGATTTTCAGGCGTTAAATCCATCACTACAATACCTGCTTTTTTATAATTAAATCCTGTTTTAAAAATTTTATTTAAACCTACAATGGCAATTTTGGCAATTTCAATGCTAGAATTTGTAGGGAATTCAGTTTTAATCACAATATTTCTTCCGTATTGTTTTTGAGTATTTTGATGTCTATTTGTTTGTATAAACACCATTATTACATTGCAATTAGATTTTTCTTTTCTTAATTTTTCGGCACAACTACAGGCAAAAGTAACTACTCGTTCTCTTATTGTTTCATAATCAGTATAGGTTTTATCAAAAGTACGTGTTGTAGCTATGCTTTTTTTTGTTTTAACGTCTTCTAATTTTAAAGTTTCAATACCTAACAAATCGTGTTTTAATTTTACTTCTAAAACAGAAAAATTACGCTTCAACCATTTGTCATCTTGCTGTACAAAATCATAGGCTGTTTTTATGCCACTATAATTTAAGCGTTTAGACAGTCGCCTACCAATTCCCCAAATATCTTCTACTTTTAACCATTTTAAAGCTTTTATTCTCTTTTCTTCTGTATCTATAATGTAAACACCTTTTGTTTTTTGAGGATATTTTTTTGCGATTCTGTTCGCTAATTTAGACAAGGATTTTGTGGGGGCTATGCCAATACTTACAGGTATTCCTGTTCCCTTTGTTACTTTGTGTTTAATGTGTTCACCATAATCTTGTAAATTATAATTATCATAACCGTCTAGTTTTAAAAAAGCTTCATCAATACTATAAATTTCAATATCTGGCGAATATGTGGTTAACATACTCATAACCCTTGCACTAAAATCGCCATACAACACATAATTTGACGAGAACACGTGAATATAATGGTGTTTAAACTCATTTTTGTATTTAAAAGCTGGTGCACCCATTGGTATAAAAGGTTTAGCTTCATTACTCCTTGCAATAACACAGCCGTCATTATTTGATAAAATAACAACAGGTTTCCCGTTTAAGTCGGGTCTAAATACCCGTTCGCAAGAAGCAAAAAAATTGTTACAATCAACAAGTGCGTACATTTTAAAACGATTTTATAACGTGAATAACTATACCCCAAATTAAAAAATCATTATCGGCATTGACTTTTACGGCTTTAAATTTTTTATTAGCAGGAATCAGCCAACAACAATCTTTTTCAAACTTTATGCGTTTCATTGTAAACTCTCCATCTACATAACACACCGCTATTTTTCCATTAATTGGTTCTAAACTTTTGTCAATTATGATTAAATCTCCCGAATCGATACCCATGTCTTGCATAGATTGTCCATTTACACGTGCATAAAATGTAGTTGATGGATTTTTGACCAATTCTTTATTCAAATCGATTGACAAATCTAAAAAATCTTGAGCTGGAGACGGAAAACCTGCACTTATTCCCTCATCAATGATAGGGATAGCTAACTCTGATTCAGTTTCGGCCGAAAAAAAGCTTAATAATTTACTTGTATGTAATGGATATAATTTCAAGACTACAAATGTATTTATAAAGAACGTATTTTATTTATGTTCTTTATATTTTAGTTTTGAACAAAAAATATGCTACACATTTTTTGAAGTGATTGTTTTATATATCCATTCGTTTTTTAATGGAAAGTTATATTAAACTATGGGTATAATAACTTAAACTTACTTATCGATAAACGAATAAGATAAGCCTATTCCAATCACATTTTTAAGTTGCGCTCTAGGTCCTTTTGCAATTTCAACACCTGCATCATCTAAAACTACAATATCAATATCATCATCATAAATCATATTAAATGACCAACTAGCTGAGAGCCATTTATTGATTTTAAAATTAAACAATGCTTCAGCGTTAATATCAATATTTTGAGGATTATTTAAATAATTAGAAAACAGTTCCAATTTACCTTTAAAAGTTACATTTTTCATTATTTCGTCATTATAAAGAAACTTTATAAAAGCACCAAACTCATATCTAACCGTTTTACCATTATCAACACCAAATGCTCCTGCTTGCGATAATGAAAAATCTTTCACAAAAGTAGATTTACCTGTAAATGGAGATCCAAAAACTTGTAAATTATCGTTTGGTTTATATTCCATTCCAAATGCATTAATTAAATATGCAGGAGCCATAAATTTAGACAATAAGTTACCATCAGAATCTTTACTCAAATCAAATTGTGTTTTAAAATCATTTAGCATTGCTATATCAAAAGCTTTTGTTACACGGTAACCAATTTTTGAATAAATTGACAAAATATCATCTGTTTTTTGCCAAGGATTAATCAACACTCTATTTTGTCCATACGCTAAATGCAAACCATTTTCCCAACGGAGATTATCCTTTTTGTAATTTGCTTGTGCGTCAAATAGAGCAATCCACGAAATGGTATTTTGCCCCCCTGCATTCCAATTTTTAAATGATGCACTTGTGCCGTTAATTGCGCCAACAGCTTTATATTTCCAATGTGATGGACTAGTTGGGATAGTGTCTTCAGCTTTTACTGTAAACAATATTAAACTAACTGACAATAAAGTAATTACTATTTTCATTTTTTTACTTTTTAATTTTTTTCGAGTGCAAATATATAAAGAGTAAATCGATTTAGATTTTTTTAACCAAAAAATAACAAAATATACGTCTAATACTTAATGATACCAAATTAACATTGAAATGGGCTTTTTTTCATTTCAATCAATAATCACTTCAAAGTATACTCGGTATATTACAGTTTAAAATTAGGCAACTATTTTTATAGTGCAATTCAATTCCTAAATGGTATTAGAACTTTGATTAACAAATCTTTTCAACAAATGATCCGCTACTCTGAAAGAATTAGCATAAATGGTCCATGTATAAGGTACAGAACCTCCTGATGGCATAAAGCTACCGTCTGTAATATAAAGGTTAGGTATTGAATGTATTTTGCAATTTACATCTAAAACAGATGTTTTTGGGTCGTTTCCAAATCGGCAACCACCTACAACTAAATTTGGTGAAGGTGCTCCACTCACACCGGTTGAAATATTTTTTGCCCCCAATTTATCAAGAATTAATTCTCCTTTTTTAGCTAAAAATTTTGCAACGACTAAATCATGAGGATGATAGCCTATTCTCACTTTTGCTACGGGGTCTCCCCATTTATCGACTTCATTTTTATCTAATTCAACAAAACAATTGTCTGTGGGTAACCAATCGTTAAATATTTCGAATTTTATACGCCTTTGTTCTTTAAAATATTTTTGAATATTAGATTTAAGTTTAGACCCATAAATTAATTTACCTCCTTTTATTTTTTGACGAGACAATTTGGGCATTGGATTGGTATGTTCAAATAAAAAATCAATCGTTCCACCTTTTAAATGTCCTAGTTCTTCATCATTAATCTCATACCATTGTTGAATGGCTCTATTTACAAATGATTCAGGATTTTTTATTGATTTAGCATCTTCTGCTGACAATTCATCAAAATAAAGGTTACCACCACCTACTCCACCTCCTGAAAAAATAAGATTTTTCCCCACTAATCCATTCTCATTTCCTAATCCATTTGGAAAATCAGAATTTTTACTAGCCAATAACAAACGAGACGTTTCAATGGCTTGACAAGCAACCACAAAAGTGTTGGCTGTTGCAGTTTGTTTTTTATTAGCTAAATAATAATGGGCTTTAACAATCTTTTTATTGCCATCAGTTTCTAAATGAAACACTTTAGCATTGGGAATAATATCACAATTTCCGGTTTTTAGAGCTTCATTTATCAACGCAACTCTACTGCTTCCTTTTGCATTAGATGAACAGCCGTAACTTCCACAATAATTTGAATGATAACAGGGGTTACGGTCATTCTTTTGTTGAGTTAAAATACCTCTAGCCCCATGTACAATTTCAATTCCTAAATCTTTACCTGCTTTATCAATCCAATTAGCAATTGCATTAGTTTTTAATGGTGGGTAAGGATAGTCGGGTGTTGATCTAGGTTCGAGTGTTGAGTGTTGACGTACTTCACCTGACACGCCTACTACACTTTCCACTTTTGTATAAAAGGGTTCAAAATCATTATAATTTACTGGCCAATCAACAATGTTAGCACCTTCAATTGGACCGTATTCTGACAATAAACGAAAGTCTTTAGGCTTCATACGGTGAAAATAAGCACTCATAAAGTTTGAAGATCCGCCAACACAACTACCATTCCAGTAGTCTTTGCTTGAATCTCGAGTTGCTTGTGCATGCCATTCCCCATTTTTATGTTGACTTTCAATCACGTGAAATTCATCTTGTTTATTTGGTGTATAAACTGAACGTCTGCAAGACACTAATTCATCTTTAGCAAAGTGTTCTGTCTTCATCCATGGTCCTTTTTCGAGTACCAGAACTTTAAATCCAGCTTTTGACATTTCATAAATAATTGGTCCGGCACCTGCGCCACTACCAACTATACAAAAATCGTATGTTTTATTCTGCTCCAATGGTTTTAAATATTTTATTGTAAGTAATGTTATCGTTTGGACGCGGTGTACCTTCATATTGACCTAGCCATTGCCATCCTACTTTGCTTGTGTTAATGTTATAAATTGGATCTAATGCAAGTGCTTCTAATATAAAAGTTAGCATAATAGACAACCAACTTTTACCCCAACTTTCGTCTGCTATGATTGCGACTAATTCTTCTACTTCTTTATCATTTAGTTCTGAAAAAGATTTAGCATAAGTTTCTTGTGCTGTTTCTTCTGACCAATCAATGCCATTTATATAGTACTCAATTGAACTTTTAGGTTTTCTTTGGTCAGATAAAATCCACAAAAAATGTTGAAAAGCATTAATGTCATTAACAGATGGACCGTTGCCATCATTTGGAAACAAGACTTCTTGTATGCGTTTTACAATTTCAGTTTGCAAAGCTGTTAAGTATTCATTCGCTTCATAAATTTCTTTTGGTTGTGAAGTACATGATGCCACCACTCCAATTTGAGAAATTATTGCGGTTACGCCCAAAGTTTTAACAAATTTTCTACGGTTGATTTGCCAATCTTCAATATTTTTAAATATTGTTGGTATTGACTTAGTTTTATTTATGTGCTTTTCATCCATTGTTGTCAAAAATACAAAAAATTAAGCATAAAAAAACCCTGATAACATATCAAGGTTTAATTTTTTATTAATGTTTTGAGGATTACATTCCTTCTTCACATTTGTGCTCTCCTTCAGCATGTGCACCTTCAGCATCATGACCTTCTCCACATTTACCTTCTCCACATGAAGCTTCTTCAGCACCATCACCACATTTACCTTCTCCACAAGCGTGAGTAGAATCTTCCATTCCATCACCACATTTACCTTCACCACATTGCATTTCATCAGTGTGGTCTTCTTCATTAGCTTCTACAGTTTCAACTTCTTCTACATTTTCAGTAGTTTCGTCATGAGACTCTTCACCACCACCACAGCTATACATTGCCATAGATCCAGCAGCTACTAATACTAATCCTAATTTTCTTAAATTTAAAAAACTCTTTTTCATAATTTTGGTTTTAATTATTGGTTCTTACACCATTTATTATATATATATAGCAACAAAAATACAATTTTTTATTTTAAATCCTATTTTTTGCGTAAAAAATAATCAATTCCTATGTTTCCGCCACCATAAATCAACAATGTAAACAACATAATTATATAATAAAATGGGATTTCATATCCGTTTTCGCCTGCTGCAAAGCCATTTGCAAAATGAACAGTTTTAATAGCCACTAGCATGGTAATGATTAATGGTAATGAAATGATTCTGACCCCGAATCCTAAAACTAATAACAATACTCCAATACTTTCTGTAGCAGTTGCCATATATGCATTTAAAGCAGGTATTGGTAACTCCATTGATTCAAACCATTTAATAATTGCATCAATATTATTCAATTTTTTCATTGCTGGCTCATAAAAGCCGTAAGCCAAAACTAATCTTATGGCCAATAAAGGAATGTCTTTTCCTTTGGTTAACAAAGCCGTTAATTTAAAATATTTCTCTCTCATAATTTTTTTT
>Ga0316209_1002451_pt1 | contig 14881 bp, 9 predicted proteins | sample 6monopyrite_MG_FD_204945 | JGI IMG/M metagenome (GOLD analysis project Ga0316209, IMG submission 204945) | Microbial mat bacterial communities from mineral coupon in-situ incubated in ocean water Damariscotta River, Maine, United States -... | ecosystem: Environmental > Aquatic > Marine > Coastal...
CGCTGCCAACCAACTTTTCAATATGTCCATTGTATTGAGAGAACCAAACAACAGGGTCAAACCCGTATTTGAGAAGTTGTTTATGAACCGTTTTCCATTTAATTCCGCCCTTGCCGTCAGCAGCAGCGGGATTCACAATAAACAACCAGTTTTCTTTCATAAGCTAAGTAGACAACAATCTTACTAAAACAAAATGAAGTTGCGGGCAAGGCTTTCTAATTTAGCAATGTGAAAATTGCGCTCATTCATTATCGGTTACTGCGAAAAGGTGGACTCGAGACAAGATTGTTCAATTATTTGAACTACTACTCGTCTCAGGGTCATGAAGTGCATTTGATTGTTTCTAAGATTGATGCCGATGTTGTAATTCCTGATTCGGTTCAGATTCATCAGATTAACCTGAAAGTCGTTCCGAAACCAATTAGAATGTGGTTTTTCAACACGGGGTTAAAGTCCTTTATGAGCCAGCATTCATTTGATTTGAGCGTTTCCTTAGGAAGAACAGCATATCAGGATTTGGTTATGTGTCCGGGCACGCATTTGGGCTACATGAAAGCCTTGGGGTTCAAGTTTCAAGGTCCGATAGATTGGATGAATGTGTATTTGGATAAGCTCGCCTACCGCAATTCCAAGTTGATACTGGCTGCTTCGAGACAGATTAAAGATGAACTGACTAAATATGCCAAAGTTCCTGACAAGAATATTCGAATCCTCTATCCTCCTACTGATGTTGAACAATTCAATCAATCAGGAATATCGCGCAAGCGAGAATTGAGAAACAATTACGGTTTTTCCGACACCAAGAAGAGCCTTTTATTCGTAACCACAGGCAATCATCTAAAGGGATATGACTACTTGCTTTCTCTAATGGCTCTGCTAAAAAACGAACCGATTGAACTGATAATAGCGGGTGTAAAACCTATTTATTCTGAGCTTGACAACGTAAGGTATTTAGGTTATTCTGAGAACGTAGAAGAGTTGATGTGGGCAGCTGATGCTTTGGTTCATCCAGCCAAGTACGAAGCGTATGCGCAGGTTGTAAGCGAGGCAATTCTTTGCGGACTACCAGTAGTGGTTTCGCACATGGTTGGAGCAAAATCGGTAGTTTCTGAAGATGTTGGTTTTGTAGTAAACGCTTTCAATGATGATCTCTGGATAAAAGCAATAAAAGAGGTTCTGAACCGAGAATGGTGCATTGAAGCTGATTTTGCCGCAAAACATGGGTTAACTGTAGAGCAGCATTGCGAACGCATTTTGACCCTTGGAAAAGAAGCTATAAAGAAAGCTTAACCAGCGGATCTGCTACCAAGTTCAATTACTTCTAAATCTTTGATATTACCTGCATCAAGCGTAAACCGAAGCAAGGTCTTTACCTGATGGAAACCATGTACGCCAGCCGCTCCAGGATTCATATGTAGGCAATCGTATTTCTTATCAAACATAACCTTAAGAATATGGGAATGCCCACACACGTATAGTTTCGGTTGCTCCTTTTCAATTAAAGCTCTTACACGAGGGTTGTACCTTCCTGGGTAACCACCAATATGGGTTAGGAGCACCTTTACTCCTTCCAACTCAAACAGTTGATTTTCGGGGTGAATAACACGCAACTTATCGCCATCAATATTTCCATAAACGGCACGTAAAGGTTTCCATTTGGCGAGTGTATCTGTTACATTCACATGGCCTATGTCGCCAGCATGCCAAATTTCGTCACACGTTTCGATATATTTCTTAATTCCCGGATCGATAAAACCATGGGTATCAGACAGCAAGGCTATTCTTTTCATCAACGAATCAAATGTATTTCGCCCGTGTATTGTTTTGTGTGAGACTTCACATCTTCAATTACAAAACGATACACATACATGCCGTTTTCTACGGGCTTGCCTTTATACGTACCGTCCCATTTGTAATCCATAGCTGCCGAGTGGAATAGAATTTCTCCCCATCGGTCATAAATGGTCATGTCGTATGAAGCAATTCCGACTCCATTGCCATAAAACTCCTCGTTTATACCATCATTATCAGGAGTAAAAGCCGAAGGAATGTAGAACGTAATAGCAGGTTTAACCAACAGATTGATGGAGGTGACATCATCACACCCATAATCGTTGTTTACAGTCTGAATTACCCCATACGTTCCTGCCTCTTGGTACTCGTGTACTGGATTCTGGTCGGTTGAAGTAGATCCATCTGCAAAATCGTAGTACCACTCGGTTGCACCGAAGCTCTGATCAATAAAATCAACCTCAGGAAAGAACATGATATAGCTTTCATCTTCTGTGGTAAACCCAGCAATTGGCCGCGGCCAAACATCAATGGCATCCATTACCAAAAGCGTGTCATCGCAACCATCTGTGGTGGTTGCAATAAGCTGCACATCGTAAAATCCGCTATCAACATAAGCCGTCTGTGGATTGGTTTCTGAGGATGTGATACCCTGGCCAAAATCCCACGCATACGTGGCTATCTGATATCCAGGCGTAATTTGTGTCAGGTTGCTAAAATCTACGGTCAACGGTTGACATCCAGCGCTAGGCGATGGCACGAACAAAATCTGGGGCAACGGATAGATTTCTACCTGGTGCGAAATGGTTTGGGTACAACCGTAGTTAGATGTGGCAATCAATGTGGTTGTATATATTCCTTCCGAAGCGTAATAATACGTTGGGTTTTGAAGGTTAGAAACGCCAGCATCTCCAAAATCCCAATCATACAATTCAATGGTTTCTTCGCTAATTTGTGATAGGTTGATGAAAGAAACGATGTCTTCAAAACACGTGTCGTTGTGGGTAAACTCAGGCTCGGGCAACACGTACACACGTATAGGCTTGGTAATGGTGTCCTTACATCCAAAATTGGAAGTTACCGTAAGAAACACGGGATGATAACCTGTTTGTGGGAATACGTTTGTTGGATTGGCGGCTGTGCTTGTAGCAGAGAACCCGAAGTCCCAAACATTATTTGAAATTACGCCAGTAGAAACAGTTGATTCATTTGTGAATGTGGTTGCAAGGTTGAAACACACACTATCGGCAGTAAAATCAGCAACAGGCATTGGGTGAATGGTTATGGTTTGCACCAGTGTATCAAAACATCCCAAGTCGGTTTCTACCACAAGCTCCACTTCATAATCGGCCGCTATCGGATAGTCGTGACTGATGGGTCCTTGGCCGCTTGCTGTGGTGTTATCTCCCAAATCCCATGTCCATGTATCAACAGAACCTGAGTTGCTCGTGCTTTGGTCTGTAAACGCAGCTGTGGTGATAAGACATACATCGCTGAATGTGAAATCTGCGACTGGTAACTGATAAACTTCTACTTGCTGTTCTGTTGTATCGCGGCAGCCATTATCCGTTTCCACCATCAACTCTACGGTATATAATCCAAACGTTGAATATAGATTAGACGTGTTTTGAGCAACATCCGTATTGGCATCTCCAAAGTCCCATTCCCATGAAACAATTGAACCAGACGCAATAGTGGACTGATTAGTGAAAGACATTAGGTCGTTCAAGCATTCATTTTGCGTGGAAAAATCAGCTGTTGGTTTCGGGTCTACAACTGTTGTAACCGTAACCGAATCTACACATCCAAAACTTGAGGTTACAATTTGCTGAATAAAGCCGTTTCCATCGTTAGCATAAACATGCGGTGGGTTTTGTAAGGTTGATGTTGAATTATCTCCAAAATCATATTGCCAGCCTACTACGGTGCCTTCTTCAACGCTAGATGTATCGGTAAACTGCATTGGCTGCAACTGGCAGATTTGTGGAATCTCAAACCCAGGCACAGGAATAGCGCGTAAGGTTATTTGTTGAGTAATAGTATCGCCACAACCTTGATTACTGAGAGCAATGAGGGTCACATCATATTGGCCGTAACCAGCATACGTGTGTGTTGGATTTTGGATGTTTCCTGTACTAGCATCACCAAAATCCCACTCCCATGAATCTACTGTTCCGTTTGCTACCGTTGCTAAATCTTCAAACGGGTAGTCTGGTCTAAAGCAATCATCTATTGGTGTAAAGTTGGCAACAGGCAATACATAAATTTCGACATCTTGCTCAACGGTATCTTTGCAACCATTCAAATCTTCAACAATCAACTGCGTAGTGTAGGTATTTACTGCAGCATATTGATGAGTTGGGTTTTGCATATTATCTGTAACGGCATCTCCAAAATCCCAGTTCCAAGTTGAAATGGCGGCATCTCCTTGAACAGTTTCATCGGTAAACTGCGTTATGTCTGTTAAACATTGGTTTGCAAAGCTGAAATTAGCGGTAGGCTTATCAAAAACACTAATGCTCTTATAAATCGTATCGCGGCAGCCAAGGGTGTCTTTCGCTATAAGTTGTACGTTGTAATTTCCTCCCGCATTATAAATATGGGTTGGGTTGACATTTGCCAGAGTCACGTTGGATATTACCTCAGAATTACCATCACCGAAATTCCATTCCAACTCATCAAACTGATTGAGATTATTGAAATTTCCGCATTGCTCCAAAAAGGTAAAATGAGCCGTATCGCCAACACAAACTTGCTGATCTTCCACCGTGAAGTCAGCAAAAAGTTCGTATGTAAAGTCGGAATAATAAACGTCCTGCTGAGAGTAATTGTAAAACCCAAAACGACCTGGTTCAAAACAGTCGTAGATATCAAAAATCGTATCTCCATCAACCAGAATGACAGCTCTATTAACCGTATAAGTCACTTCTATCTCGTAATCCACATTTTGATTCCACCCATTATTCCCATAATTGGTTGCCACCACGGTAAACTCTGGCGTGGTATTGTGGTCCCAAAAAGTCGCATTGTATGCGGTAATTGTTCCGAGAACACGGTTGATGGTGAACCCTTCCTGTGCCGCATTCTGTGGGCCTTGTTTCCAATCAAACAGCCAAGTGTCGAAATAATCAGTTGCTCCTAACGGCTCCTTAAATCCAAAAACAACCCCCATGAAGTCATCATCTCCATCAGTTGTTCGCATTTTCCCTTTCATACGAACGTTGATGTAATCAACAGGAGTAACAAAAAATGTAGGGTTGCCGTTTATCGTTTGGTGAATTCTTGCACCTGCATTCTCTACTATCCAATTTCCATTTCCGGGTTGGCCTGCCTGCTGCCAAGTATTAAAATCAACATCCGTCAAACAGGCCGGCACATTTACCGTTACTATTTGTGAGCCCGTACATCCATTTGCATCTGTAATTGTGATGGTTTGAGGGCCAGTACACATTCCTGTAGCAGTTTGAGAAGTCTGACCGTTTGACCAGAGGTATGTGTAAGGAGGTGTTCCTCCTGATGGATTCGCAAATCCTCCGCCATCGCAGGCTCCTTGGCTGCTTATATAATTGGCATAAGCATTCGGGAAGATCGGTGTGGGTTCGGTTAGGGTCACATTCGCAGTAGTAGCACACCCACCGGCATCAGTAACCGTCACAGTATTATTTCCGGCAGTAAGATTGGTCGGGTTCTGCAGCGCACTTCCCGAAGACCATGCAAACGTGTATGGTGTTGCTCCACCATTGACTGTAAGTGTAGCAGAACCATCATTCCCACCGTTACAACTTGGATCTGCTCCATTAGAAACCGTGGCCGAAATGGCAGGCGGACTGTTAAGCGCAATGCTTTCTGTAGCGGTACACTGATTAGCATCGGTAATCGTTACGCTATTGTTTCCGGCTACAAGATTGGTAGGGTCTTGCAATGTGCTGCCCGAAGACCACAGATATGTGTACGGAGGTGTTCCTCCATTTACTGTTAAATCAGCAGTTCCATTTCCAGTAATACAACTAGTTGGGTCTGTTCCTGTTACAGATGTTGTAATTACAGGAGGCTCTGCAATTGTTACTGGAATGGTTGCCAAACAACCAGAGTTAGCACCAGATTGCGCGTAAATATTGGCCGTTCCGGCAGGAAGGCCCGAAAAGGAATTGGCGGGAAAGTAATTAACGCCATCAACCGAATATGTATAGTTTGGATGACCACCAGAACTGGCAATTGATACAGCTCCGTCAGAGCCTCCGTTGCAACTCACGTCAGTAACGGTACTGGAATTCTGGAAGCTCAAATCCACATTGTTGCAAGCGGCATTTGCTTGCAATTGCGGTGCTCCAATCTGCACACCATTCCAAGCGGGATTTCCTTGAAGATTGGTGTAATTGCCATCAAATTTGTAGTAAGCCAAAAGTCCGAGCTGAGTTGTTGGGATCGGTAAATCCATCATGTTTGCTTGAATTTGTGCTTGAGTTCTTGCCACATTCCAAATTCGCACTTCATCAATATATCCAAGCCATGTTTCGCATTGGCAATCGGAGCGATTACCGATGGCGGTCATGAAGTCATTCTGAGCCATTGTGCCTGTGTGTGGGGTTGATTGAGCCAAACATCCGTTCACGTAATAGTTCAAACTGGTACCATCATAGGTAAATGCAAGGTGATAACATTCGCCAATAACGAGGTTGAACCCAGAAACTGCATTCACATACCCGTTGGTGGTGGTAATTTCTACAGAACCTGGGCGCATGAGGTAATTGACATTGCTTTGGTCGGTATGCTTGGAAACAATATTTACCCCTGCACCGGTCATGGTAACAATCGCTTCTACGGTAATCTGACTACCGGGCACATCTAAATCGCCAATTTCGACATAGTTTGCGCCACCAGGTACAAATAGGGACTGCGCTATGGCTTTATCGTTTTTTATACCGAAAATTAGAAGGAGAATCGTAAGAATAGAAACGTTGTGTCTCACAGAAACAAAATGGGGTTAGTGTGTAAAGCTAAAAAATGTGTTCACCAATACAGACGAAAGAAATCAAGAGGGATGCTTGATTTAAACCCAGATTATGCAATAGAACTTCGTGATGAGGGTTGAAACTACAATAAAATCAAGTGTTTACGGATTCCGGCATAGCACCGCTATGGTGAAATCCGAAAATACAGCGAAGTGTTTGATTTTGCAGTGGTTTCAAGACGTAATAGATTTTGTATTGCAGGTTCTACTGTTATTTTAATGGAAGTGGGATTTTTTGTGGTAGTGGGTCACTTCCATGAGGCTGATACGAGTTCCACTAAATTCGTGGTAGAACCCTATTGCATAATCTGGGTTAAATGGAAACCACCGTGTTTTCTGGTATCCATCCTACATTTCCATTGGAAAGTTTGATACGAATCCAGCCGTTTAGGTTGTCCGAAACTGTAACTACGAGCCCCTCATGAATTACGAAAAGGTCCTTGCCTTTATCGTTTGGAGAACTTTTGGCGTTGATGGTTGATGCAAATACAACCGCTCGTTTGTCATGTACTGCATGATTGAAGTTTTTCTCAGCCGAATAAATGGAAAATCCGAACCAAGCAAACGCAATTACACCTACATAGAACGTTAATCGCTTCATCCCGCCTTCGCTGGAAAGTTTGAAGAAGAGCAACCCAAGCAAACCAACAATTAGCGATATAACTGAACTCCAAGCCCAGCCATCGGTTGAGAATGTCTTTACAATTGCCGACCACCAATTGACAAAAAAAAGTTTCGGTATATCTTCTACTCTATCCTTCACGCTTAAATTGGCAAGCTTCAAATTGAATTGAATATCCTCATCATTCGGAGCCAATTTCAATGCACGTTCATAATTGAGAATACTTGGTGCAATCTGTCCTGCTTTGAAATAAGCGTTGCCCAAGTTGTAGTGCAGTTCTGCCGAAATGTACTCTTGGGTTAGAATCTCTTCGTACCCCTCAGTAGCATCAGAATATCTTTCTTCAATAAAGGCTTGATCTGCTGCTGCTTTAGCTGTTTCTACTTGCGCCATTGAACGTGTTGAGACCAACGTCAAAAACATAAGCATGATCAAAACCCCTTTCGAGTTTCGTGCTTCGAGTTTCGTGCTTCGAGCTTCGTATTTGAGATTTCCGTTAAGCATGATTTTCCACATTTACAATAGCTGCCAAGGCTTCATCATACATACTTCCCATTTGCTTGTCTGCACCTGGCGCAAAACGTGCAAATTCTGTTTTATCCAGCACATCAATAAACTCCCGTGCTGTTTCTTCTGGTACATTCTTGTCTGCTAAAACCGACTTAACCTTGTCTTTGCTCAGTTCAGAAACAGGAATTTCAAACTTATCTGCAGCATAATCAGAAAGTGCTTTAAAAACTTCTTCATAGAACAAAGCCGTCTGGTTATCATCCCACAGTTTTTTGGCCTTCGTCAAGCGTTTTTTGGCAAGGCCTGTGGCGCGCTTGCTCTTCAATCGAACCAGATCCTTCCCTTGTGATTTCTGGTATTGTGCATAGCCTAAGAAGAGAACAAAAAGCAGTACAGGAACGCCAATTGCAGCATAAAATGGAATTGAACGGTAGAAGAAACTCGTTCCGCTCAGTATCGGATACTGACCTTGTTTGATGTAACGGATATCGCTGCCAATCAAACGAATATCTTCCTTATTTGCAATGTTCACAGCTGGCGAAGCCGCTTCTTCTCCTTCACCTTTTTCTACAATTAAATCAAACGCCTCCTGAGTTAAAGTTTTGAACTTGCCAGAACTCGGATCGAAATAGCTTAGCGAGAATGGGCCAATTTTAAAATCGCCCGCATAGCGCGGAATAAGCACGTATTCGAACGTTCTACTACCTGAAATACCATTGGAACTAACCTTAATATTGTCTGACGTTTTTGGGTCGTACACTTCAATATCTGGTGGAAACTCCAAGTCTGGTGCTCGCAGCTGATATAGGTTCCCATCACCACTAACAGTAACTTTTAAATTGACCGCTTCATTCGATTTGGTTTCAGCTCTGTCAAGAGAAGCCTTCATCTTCAACTTCCCCGTTAAACCACTAAAATCACCGGGTTTGCCCGATGGGTATGGCTTTACCTTAATCTTAACTGAATTGGACTTAATTGGTCGTTTCGAATCTTCATACCCTCCGAAGAACTGATCGAACACGGAACGGCCTCTGCCAGATGATCGCTCGCGAACTATCACACTCAACTCCATTGGATCGATAGTAATGTCGCCTGATTTCTGAGGGTAAAGGACTAACTGCTTAATCAATCCAGTTTGATACATTACTCCATCAATGACTTCGTTTTGAAGCTGTATTTGCTGATTTGTTGTGGCTTCTTTCGACCAGAAACCTTCAAAAGACGGCATCTTCCAATCATCAAAATTGACGATGGTAACCCGACTATAAATCTTCAAATCAACGGTAATCTTCTCACCCAAGTACGCATTCCGCTTACTGACCTCAACTCTGGCATAAAGATCCTTTCCATCGCCAGAAGATGTTTGCGTTTGAGCCTTTTGTTGCCCTCCACTATTGGATTGAGTAGATGCTTGACTTGAACCCTGTATTACATTAACAGTCAATTCATTGGACTCGATTACATTTCCGCCAACTTTAATCTTAGCAGGGGCAATTATGAACTCGCCTTCTTTAGCTGCACGAAGGACAAACGAATATGTAATGGACTGCGACATGCTGCCATTTACGTACTGCATGCTCGTGCTTTGGTTCGGACCACCAAGCACTTGAAAATCCGAAATCTGTGGAGCCGTAAAATTGGAGCCATTGGCATCCAGTTGCCAAGTAACCTGAAACCGCTGCCCCACCTGCACCTGACTTGGTGCAGAAGCCGTTAACTTCTGTGCAACCACAGTTGCTGATGAGAACATTCCCAACAGAAATATGAACAGATATGTGGTTTTTAATTTCAACTTTTGCTTATTCTTTCAAAAAAAATCCTCCGTCACGCCCAAAAGCGTGACACCTCCTTTAAAAAGGAGGATCCGGCACCAACTAACTTATCAAGAAGTCATAATTATCATTCTTTCAAAACAAAATCCCTCGTATTCCCGAAAAAAAATCCCCCACATCGTTCCTCGGCACCACCTTCAGAAGGGGGACTGAGCCCACCTCTCTTTTAAAGAGTGATTGCCCGAAGGTAGAGCTTGCGGAACATTTCGGGACGGGGGATTTCATTCCTAATTATTCATTCCTAATTTTTAATTCAAAAATCTACCAGTCCTTCTCAATAGTTCCTTTAACACCTTTTTTTTCCTTCTGTTCTTCCAGTCGGTCGCGGATCTTCTTCTCATCCTGATTCAGCGCATCCAGCATTCGTTCAGCATCTTCTTTAGAGATTTCTCCCTCTTTTGGCTGCTGCTCCTGCTGCTCTTCCTGTTCTTGTTGATCCTGCTGCTGTTGCTGTTGTTGGTCTTGCTTCTGCTCTTCGTCTTTTTTCTCGTCCTGCTTTTGATCTTGCTGATCTTGTTTTTGCTGGTCGTCCTTCTTTTCCTCGTCTTTCTTGTCTTGATCCTTATCCTGATCTTGCTGCTGTTCTTGTTCCTGTTCCTGTTGCAGCATTCGCTTTGCAAAAGCGTAATTGTACTTGGTTTCCAGGTCGCGCGGATTGTTGCGAAGCGATTGCTTGTAAGCATCAAGGCTTTCCTGATATTTCTCTGCTTTCAGGAACGAATTGCCCAAGTTGTGATAGGCTGATGCTTTTTGCGCTTTATCATCGGTGAGGTTCGGCAATGCCTGAAACGCACTTGCAGCTTCTTCATACCGTTCTTGTTTGAACAGCGCATCGCCCAAATTGAAACCTGAAATGAATGCATCGGCACCTTCTGTCTGACCATCGCGATAAGTCACTTCAGCCTCACCAAATTTCCCTTCCTCATAGAGCTTATTGCCTTTTGTGATGAGGTCGTTGGGCTCTTGGGCGAAGGCTGATGAAAAACCTACCACGAGAAGCACGAACGTCATTGCGCACAGTAATATTGACGTAGGTAAGAGCAGAAACCTTCTCGATACAATTTTTCGTTCCTCAAAATCACTCGAAGTGACTGAGGTCAGTTCGAGTGCGCGAGGTACGAGCGTGTATCGAGAACGGTGTGTAAGAGCAGCAAAAATCATAGGATATAATCTCCTGATAAACAACGGGTTATACGATTCGTCAATGATAGCGAGGTACGAGCGCGGCAATCCCAAAAAGTATGAGATTGCTTCGTTCCTCGCAATGACTTGAAATTCGATATGTCTAATTTCCTAATCACCTAACGAACTATTTTTCTTTAAAAAAATTCAATCCACCAAAAACCTTCAGTTTCCGCGAAGGTAACAGCACCTCAATCAACAACAAGAGCAATGCCACAGCAATAAAATACTGAAACCGATCTTCGTAACTCGTAAACATCTTGCTGTCAAATTCTTCTCGCTGCATTCCTTCCAATTCATCCATTAGCGCATTAAGGCCTGTTCTCGAATTGTTTGCACGAACATAAGTTCCTTCTCCAGAGGCAGCAATCTGCTGCAGCATGGTTTCGTTCAGTTTAGTCACAACCGTGTTGCCTTCGCGGTCTTTGCGATAGCCCAACATCTGACCGCGCTTGTACATCGGAATAGGCGTTCCGTCTAACGAACCAATTCCAATGGTGTGCACTTTTATTCCTTGTTCCACAGCTGCCGCAGCTTGCTTCAACGCATCATCCTCATGGTTTTCACCATCGGTGATTACAATAATCGACTTGTTGGCTTTAGAATTATCGCTAAACGAGCCCATCGCCAGTTCAATTGCTTTACCGATGGCTGTTCCCTGCGTTGGCACAATATCCGTATCAATGGAACGGAGGAACAGCTTGGCGGCAGAATGGTCCACCGTCATCGGAAGCTGGATATACGCCTCGCCAGCAAACACAACCACCCCGATCTTATCGTTCTTGAGCCTATCAACCAAACGCGAAATGGCCTGTTTTGCCCGTTCCAAACGGTTCGGTGTGAGGTCTTCGGCCAGCATACTGTTTGACACATCCAGGCAGATCATCAGTTCAAAACCTTCACGCTTCACTTCCTCGTACTTCGTTCCGATCTGCGGATTTGCAATTCCGACCAGCATGAACGCCAAGGCCAAGGTGAACAGAAACCGTTTCCATCTTGGCAATGCCTTGGAAAGCGTTGGCATCAGGTTTTCGAGAATGTTGGCATCGCCCAATTGCTTCAGCACGTTCTTTCTCCAACGGGCGTTGAACCAGAACACGAGCAGCAGGACTGGGATCACCAGCAGCACGTACAGCCATATTTCACTTTCAAATCGAAACACGTTTCTCTTTGTAATTATGAATTAAAAATTAAGAATGATGAATTCAATCCTCCACCTTCCCGAAAAAACGGGACAGGCTGTTCCTCGGCACCTCCTTTGAAAGAAGAATCTGCCGCATTCCCCCTTTCAAAGGGGGTGTTCCGAAAGTGGAGCTTGCGAAACATTTCGGAACGGGGGATTTCATTCTTAATTTTTAATTCTTCATTTCTCATTACCTAAACAATTGATCTTAAAACGGTTTGTTTCAACAGCACTTCGCACGCCAGCAGCAGCAGCGCGGCAATAGCAAACGGCAAAAATTCCTCCTTGCGCTTGCGGTATTCTGTCACATCTATTTTGGATCGCTCTAGCTCGTCAATCTCCTTGTAAACTTCTTCCAGACTTGCGTTGTCCGTTGCGCGGAAGTATTTACCATCTGTCATATCAGCAATCCGCGTAAGCAGTTCCTCGTTAATTTTTACAGGTACATCTTGATATTGCATTCTACCAAATGCATCGGGATAAGGCATTGGCGCCATTCCACGTGTTCCAACACCGATGGTGTAAACCCGCACACCGAATTCTTTGGCAATTTCTGCCGCAGTTGCTGGCGCGATGGAACCTGAGTTGTTATCTCCATCGGTAAGTAATATCACCACCTTACTGATGGCCTCACTGTCTTTCAAACGCTTAACCGAAGTTGCCAAGCCCATTCCGATAGCTGTTCCATCTTCGAGCATGCCGCTCTTTACATCGTTGAATAAGTTCAGAATTACTGAATGGTCGGTGGTGAGCGGACATTGCGTGAAGCTCTCTCCCGCAAACACGACCAGTCCCAAGCGGTCGTTCGGGCGATTACCAATGAAAGTTTTAGCCACCTTTTTCGAAGCCTCCAAACGGTTAGGCTTTAAATCTTCCGCTTGCATCGAACCAGAAATGTCAATTGCCATGACAATGTCGATTCCCTCTGTGGTCACGTCCTGCCAACTGCTTGTGGATTGCGGACGTGCCAGGACTACGATTAGAAGCAATACGGCCAACATCCGCAGTACGAATGGTGCATGAATCAGTTTCGACTTTAAAGTAGCTTCAGCACCTTGTGAAGAGGCTACATTCGAATATCGGAACGCCACTCTGCTTTTCCTCTGAAGGAAAACGTAATATGCCACCATCGGGATGAGCACTAGGCCAAGCCAAAGCAGTTCAGGATTCTTGAATGTGATATCCGCCATCATCCTTTCTCCTCTTCTTTCGGTTCATCCAACGGCATCACCAATGTGGCATTCACAAAGGTTCGGGCAATGTCAAAACAATGCTCGTTCTCATTGGAAATAGGCGTGTATTTGGCAAACTTAGCGAGGTCGGACATTTGTAGCAATTGCCTCAAAGACTGCGTTTTCGAATCTTCCATTCCACTCAATTTCAAACCAGAAATGGTCTCATCCGTGGTCATTTCCAATGCCAGCACATCAAATCGGAATTCGATGTATTCGCGGATAATATCGCTCAGTTCGATGTAGAACTGCTTGGTCTGATTGTTCTGCCACAACTTCTTGTTACGTAGCTCTTCCAGTTTTTCCAAGGCAATTTCGTGCGCAGGACGCTTTGGTTTTGGTCGTGCCAAAGGTGCTTCCTTTTTCTTCTTGAAATACTTTTCCCAAACGTAAACCGCAATGGCAATTGCACCCAATATCAACCAAATTATCAAGGCCCATTTCAGTAACTGTTTCCAGTTATACGGAGCATCATACGGTTCTTTGATTTCCTTAATATCCGCTTCCATTTCAACTGGAATATCAGACACGAAAATCAGCATCGGTTCAGTGGCTAATTGCTGCGAGCTATCGTTATTGAATATAAATTGAATTGGAGGCAATACGATAAAGCCGGTATCGAAACTGGTAATGACCAAGCGTTGATGAATGACTGTTTCGCCTGTTTCCTTCTTTACCGTGTCTGGAATAGAGGTTTCAACGATTTCTAACTGACCTGTAATCGTATCCTTGAAGAAAGGCCATGCAACAGGGATTTCTTCGTTGAACGCAACCGAAAGGTCAAGGTTAATCTGATCACCGATTAAAATTTGTTGGCTATCAAGAACGGCTGTTACTGTGGCGTTTTGGGCGCATGTGCTGGATACACTTAACAACAACGCCAATAGGATAAATGTCATTCCGAGTGAGGAACGAACCGAGGAATCTATTGTGTTCCCAGCGTTAGATTCCTCCGCTGCGGTCGGAATGACGGGTGTAGCAGTGTCTGTCATGGACTTAGGTTGCCGCGCGGAGTTCATGCTGAGCACAGACGAAGTGCTCGCAATGACGTACTTGAAGCTTGCAGCTTGAAACTTGTAACTCATCTTCACGCTCCTCTTCGTTTAAACAAGTTCATTAATGGTTTGATGTATGAACCATCCGTTCGTACTTCAGCCATATCAACTCCTGACTTTATCAACGTATCTTTTAATTCAGCCTCAAATCGAAGGTTGTTCGCTTTCAGCTTTATGCGTGTTTGTTTGTTGGCAGTATCAACCCAAACCAACTGCCCTGTTTCGGCATCGGTTATCGGTAACAATCCCACATTCGGGATTTCTTGTTCCAATTGGTCATACACACGAATAGCAACCAAGTCGTGTTTCTTATTGGCCAATTTCAAGGCATCAGAATAATCCTTATCCATGAAATCGGTAAGCAGGAAAGCGATACTTCGCTTCTTAACCACGTTGGTCAAGTAGCGCAATGCTTCACTCAAATTTGTGCCTTTATGCTCCGGTCTAAAGTCAATCAACTCCC
>Ga0316209_1002455_pt1 | contig 14866 bp, 17 predicted proteins | sample 6monopyrite_MG_FD_204945 | JGI IMG/M metagenome (GOLD analysis project Ga0316209, IMG submission 204945) | Microbial mat bacterial communities from mineral coupon in-situ incubated in ocean water Damariscotta River, Maine, United States -... | ecosystem: Environmental > Aquatic > Marine >...
CTCGATCTCGCGCCGCCCACGGCGCGGGTGATCCGTGACGATGGCACCGAACAGGACGTGCTGGCCGCGCAGGTCGCCGTGGGCGACCGGTTCGTGGTGCGCGGCGGCGACCGCATCCCGCTCGACGGCGAGGTGGCGGACGGCATCAGCGGCGTCAACCAGGCGCCGATCACCGGCGAAAGCGCGCTGGTCACGAAAGAGCCGGGCGACGAGGTCTATGCCGGCACCATCAACGGCGAAGGTACGCTGACGGTGCGGGCCACGAAACCGGCGTCGGACACGGTGTTGTCGCGGATCATCCGCATGGTCAGCGAAGCGCATTCGCGGCGTGCCAATGTCGAGCAATGGGTGGCGAAGTTCGCCCGCGTTTACACGCCGATCGTGATGTTTCTGGCGATTGCCATCGCGCTGCTGCCGCCGCTTCTGGCTGGCGGGGCCTGGCATTACTGGTTCTACAACGCGCTGGTGCTGCTGGTCATCGCCTGCCCCTGCGCGCTGGTGATCTCGACGCCGGTTTCCATCGTCGCGGCGCTGGCCTCGTCGGCGCGCAACGGTGTGCTGATCAAGGGAGGCGCCTATGTCGAGGCGCCGGGGCGGACGACGGCGCTGGCGATGGACAAGACCGGCACCATTACTGAAGGGGAGCCCGAGGTCGCCTCGGTGCATCCACTGGGCGGCACGTCCGAGCGGGAGTTGCTGGAGGTAGCCGCGGCGCTGGAGGCGCGGTCCTCGCACCCGCTGGCGCGCGCGATTCTGGCGCGGGCGCAGGCGTCCGGGATCGAGAACAACGCGGCCGACGACACCCGGACCGTTCCGGGCCGTGGCGTCGAAGGCAGCCTTGGCGACCGGTCAGTCTGGCTTGGTTCCGACCGCTTCGCGGCCGAAAAGGGCATCGACGGCTCGCTGCCCGACGAACTGCGAGAGCGCATCGAAGGCGCGGGTAGCACTCTGGTCGCCGTAGGCGATGGCGCGAAACTGCTGGGCGTGCTGGAGCTGCGCGACCGCATCCGCCCGGATGCCCGCGGCATCGTCGCACGGCTGCACGCGCAGGGCGTGAAATCCATCATCATGCTGACGGGCGACAACGAGCGCACGGCCCGGGCGGTTGCGGCCGAGGTGGGTATCGACGCGGTGCGCGCCGAGCTCTTGCCCGAACAGAAGGTGGAGGCGATCGAGGAACTGGTCGCAAGCCACGACATGGTGGCGATGATCGGCGACGGGGTGAACGACGCGCCGGCCATGGCGCGGGCGCATTTCGGCATCGCCATGGGCGCGATCGGCTCGGATGCGGCGGTCGAGACCGCCGACATCGCGCTGATGACCGACGACATCGGCAAGGTGCCCTGGCTCATCGGCCATTCGCGGCGCACGATGTGGATCATCCGCCAGAATATCGGACTGTCGCTGGCCACCAAGGCGGTGTTCGTCGGACTCACCGCCTTCGGTATGGCCTCGATGTGGGGCGCGATCGCGGCCGATGTCGGCGTGTCGCTGCTGGTTGTGATGAACGCGCTCAGGCTGCTGAACAGCAAGGCCGAAAGTGGCGCGCCGAAAGGCGGTGAGCCGATTGGCGAAACCATGGCGAAGGGGGCGCTGGCGCATGGTCATTGAACTGAGGGAACCGGGAGTGGAGCCCGATAAAAACATGAATGCAAAAGGCAGGATGCTTTGCCCGGTCTGCGACGTGCCCTTGAGCATGGCCGACCGGCAGGGGGTGGAAATCGACTTCTGCCCTGAGTGCCGCGGGGTCTGGCTGGACCGGGGCGAGCTGGACAAGATCATCGAGCGCAGCGCCGCCGAGATGGCACCACCGTCCCGCGAGCGGCGCGGCTATGACGATGATCCGGGCAACAATGGCGGCCGTGGCCACGGCAAGCATGGCAAACACGGCGACGGCTACGGCAGGCATGGTTCCCGCCGAAAGTCCTGGTTGATGGAAATCTTCGACTGAAGCCCTTCCGGACGCCGCGCGGCGAGAACTGCTTGAAGCCAGCGTGCCGCGGCAGCATTCTCTGTTCACAAAAGCTTCGAGGAGAAGAGGCATGCGAGAAACCGACCCACTTCTTGCCCCCACACGGCTTTTGGACTTCGAGGTGCCAGCAGTCGCCAGGCTGATAGAAGACCGCGGATGGGGAGAACTGCCCAGGCACGAACGGATCGGCGCGGTCTATGATTTCGTGCGCAACGAGATCGCTTTCGGCTACAACCGCGCCGATGACATACCCGCCTCGGAAGTGCTCGGCGACGGTTATGGCCAGTGCAACACCAAGGGCACGCTTCTCATGGCATTGCTACGTGGCGTGGGCGTGCGTTGCCGGCTGCACGGGTTCACGATCCACAAGGCACTCCAGCGGGGCGTCGTGCCCGAACTGGTCTATCCGATCGCGCCTGCGGAGATCCTGCATTCCTGGGTCGAGGTCGAAGCCGAGAGCGGATGGATCAACCTGGAGGGTTTCATCCTCGACGCGCCATTCCTCGGCGCCCTCCAGCAGGCGTTCCCAGGCACCGAGAGCCTGTGCGGCTATGGTGCTGGCACTGAGTGCCTGAACGCGCCGCCTGTTGGATGGACCGGAAGCGATACCTATATCCAGAAGACCGGCATCGCCCGGAATTTCGGAACATTCGACACGCCTGACGCCTTCTATTCAGAGCATCACCAGGAATTCGGCCGCCTGCGCGATTGGCTCTATCGCCATCTGATCCGCCACTGGATGAACGCCCGTGTTCGCGCAATCCGTGCAGGGCGCGTGCCCCGTGTTCCCGGGCTGAACCCGCCGAACCACCGTCACAACGAGGCTTCGCGTGCCGCATGATCACGGCTCCGGCCACACGCAAATAGACCCGGCGTCCGGTGACCGGCGCGTTGCGATCGCGATCTGGGCGAACGGCATCCTGACGGTCGCGCAGATCGTGGGCGGGATATTCGCGGGATCTCTCGCGCTGATCGCCGATGCGATCCACAATTTCTCCGACATGGCCTCGCTGGTCATCGCTTTCGGCGCCCGAAAAATCTCGCGCCGCCCCGCCGACGAAAAGATGACCTTCGGCTACCAGCGGATCGAGATCGTTGCCGCGCTGATCAACTACACCACGCTGATCGTCATCGGGCTCTATCTGATCTACGAGGGCGCGATGCGGATGATCGACCCGCCCGAGGTACTTGGCTGGTGGGTGGTGATCCTGGGCGGCGTGGCGCTGGTCGTGGATACGCTCACAGCCATGCTGACATATTCGATGCAGAAGGGCAGCGTGAACATCCGCGCCCTGTTCCTGCACAACTTGTCCGACGCGCTGTCTTCGGTCGCGGTGATCGTCGGCGGAACGCTGATCCTGCTTTACGACATCCGCTGGATTGATCCGGCGATCACCATCTGCATCGCCGTTTACATCCTCTATCTTGCCTTTTCCGAGATCGGCGGCACCATCCGCCTGCTGATGCTGGCCAGCCCGCCGGAGATCGAAAACGAGACGCTGATTGCAGCGGTTCTCGGCGTTCAGGGCGTCGAGGACATGCACCGGGTGCATTTCTGGCAAGTCGACGAGCGGCAGGTTTCCGTGGACGCCCATATCGTTGTTGCGCGCGACCACTGGGATCGGCTGGAAGCAATCAAGGCCGACATCAAGGAAATGCTGGCGGAGGAATTCGGCATCCAGCACTCAACTTTGGAATTCGAACATCCCGATCACCCGCATCCGGGCGCGGCAATCTATGGCCACGGCTGAAGCGTATCGCCCCGAAGCTGCAAAACCGGGCTGACCGTAGCCGCTGGCGCTAAGCCCTGGGCCGAAGAGGCCCCATGGTCAGGCGTCGCCGGTGCGCGATTTTAGGGCAGAAATGAACTCGGACAGCAACAAAAGACCGACCCCGCTCACCACTGAAACATCCGACAGGTTGAAGGCCGGCCAGTGCCAACCACCGGCATAGAAATCCAGAAAATCCGTCACCGCGCCAAAGCGCAGCCGGTCCGCGACATTGCCGAGCGCGCCACCGATCACCAGCCCATAGGCTACGGCTTCGAGCCGCTTCCCTGCGCGCGCCAGCAGGAACGCAAGCCAGGCAACGATGCCAACCGCGAGCGCCGAGAGCGCCCACCACGGCACGCCACCCAGCAGGCCGAAGGTAACGCCGTCGTTGCGCAGATAGACGAGGTTGAAGCCGGGAAACACCGGTATTCCATCCGCCAGAACACTTCTGTTGGCGACGACGATTGCCTTGCTGATCTGATCGGCGGCAAGTGCTGCAATTCCGCCGGACAGCCCCAGATATTGCGGCAACATCATCCGCATAGTTGGTCAAAGCCCGCATGATGGGCTTGTAGAGGAGCGGGGCTTGCCGATGTGAGCGTCAACGAACCTGCCATCATCCCTGCGGCCCGCTGGCATCGGCGGCGAGTATCGGAACATCGACGGTCACGTCGTCGCCGTCGTAGAATTTCAGCCGCAGCGGCAGTGTTTCGCCCTCGACCAGTGGTGTTTCGACATCGATCAGCATCACATGCATGCCGCCGGGCTCAAGTTTCAAGGCCTCGCCAGGGGCGACTTTAAGTTCCGGCGCGGCGCTCATCCGCGCGGCGCCACCGGAGTTCACCGTGGTTTTGTGCAATACTTCGATCGACGCGCGGTCGGTGCGCACACCGATCAGATCGACAGTTGCCTGCCCGGTATTGCGCAACGTGAAGTATATCGCGGCGGATCTGTTGTCGGCATCGGTTGCGCGGGTCCAGGCTCTTTCGATAACCAGATCACCGTCTGCGGTGGCCTGTTGTGCGTTGGCATGGAACACCGGGGAGGCCAGCATGATACCGGCAGAGACCCACATAAGACCGATTTTCATCAATCTGCCCTTCATTTGTCATGTGTGCCGTCCTGCCAAACGCCGGATCAGCAGCAATTGCGCCAATCTGCAACCTCCAGCAACTGTAGGTGCAAGCGGAATCTTCGGATTGTGGGGCACTCCCTGTACATTTCGGCATTCGCGCGCGTTAACCCAGCGAGACAACGAAAACGCCCGTTCCGATAATCAGGCCGAACATGGTCAGAGCGGCAAGGCCGAGCAGCAGGCCAAGACGATTGCTCGACGCCGCTATGCGCGTTCGTTCGCCTCCCTCCGGAACCGGGACATCCTTAACTGAATAATCCGGTCCCGAGAGTCCGTGCCCACGGCGAAGGCGCCGGTTCTCGGTGAGATTCCAGTCATAGACGACGATGATGATTGCTATGATCGTCATCATGCTCGCGGGCACCCAGAGCACGAATCCGCCCGCCGTTTCGTCGGTCAGCGGCGCAATGCCGAAGAGCCGCCCTTCGATGTCGTAAGCGGTATAAAGGACGCGTGTCTTGAAGACCGTGACCGCGCCGAGAAGGATATTGGCGACGATCCCCGCGAACAGCAGCACAATGCGCAGGAAATGCGACAGATCGGTCGGCCCGTCGCGCCGGCCGAAGACCATCGCGAAGAACAGCAGGCCCGCCGCCAGCATCGTCAGATGCATCGACCAATGGATCAGCGGATCGAGCAGCGCGGCATTGTGAACCGATGGGATCTGCCAGAAATAGAGCGAAAGGATGAACAGAACGAATGCGATGAAAGGCCGGGTCAGAAAGTGATACAGGCGCGAAGCCGGACCTTGCGCCATGAGCGGCGCCACCGCGCGCCTGCGCAGCGCTTCGGGCAGGCCTGCAAGCAGCACCGCCTGCGGACGGGCCAGAACGACCAGCATCGGACCGATCATGCGCAGCAGCAGATGCTGAATCTGGTGCGCGAGAAACAGCCGTTCGCCCATCGGATCGATCGGCGATTGCAGCGACAGGAAGAGTGCAAGCATTCCAGCCAGAAACAGGGCGTGCCGGACGGCGGAGACCGGCTGTGTCACCGACCTGCGCCGGACTGCGCCGCGCAAATAGACCGCGAGGATCACGAGGATCGGGCCGCTGATTTCCGGCGTCAGGTTCCAGGCCGACCAGGCCGCATCCGGGGCCAGACCCTCGCCGCCATGTGCGAGCGCGCTGCCCGGCGCCAGTGCGGTTGCCGCCAGAATAAGAACCCATCTCCGCGCGGGCGCCGGTGCGCCGGAAGCGGATGCAAAAGGGCCCACGTCGAACTCCCGCAGGCTAAAGCGCATAGATGATCGTGGCGGCGGTGATCATCACGGTTGCGAACATCGCCGCCGAGGCCAGCGCCAGCGTGCGGCCCATCCGGCGATTAGGACCGGCGACCTTGAGGCGCAGCTCATGGGCCGTCTCCGGAAACTCCAGCGCCGCGGCGTTCGATCCCGTCCAGTCGTTGCGGGCGTTCCAGCGCCGGACCTCGGCCGCGTTCCAGCCGTTGAACACCAGGATGATCGCGGCGATGATTACAAACGACGAGGGCACCCAGATCGTATAGCCACCTGCCGTTTCGTCAGCCAGAGGCGTAAAGCCCCAGAGCCGCCCGGCGATGTCATAACCCGTGTAAAGCACGGTCTCTTTCATTGTCGTGAGTGAGCCGAGCAGGATGTTCGACAGGATCACCCCGACCAGCGCGAGCAGGCGCAGGCTCTGGATCGCACCCTCGGGCGCGTCGCGCCGGTCGAGCACGACAGCGAAGAAGTTGAGGCCCGCCAGCGCCATGCTCAGATGTGCAAGGAGTGCGAGCGGCGGTATCGCGATGGCGGCGTTGTGCAGCGCCGGCACTTGCCAGAGATAGAGCGCGGCGATCAGCAGAACGAAGCTGACATCAGGGCGCATCAGGATTCGCGCCACGAAGATGGCGGCGGGACGGTTTGAGAACCGGCCGAGTACACGCCGCATCCTGTGCGGCAAACCGGCACGCAGGACCGGCCAGGGATAGGCCAGAACGATGAGCATCGGGCCGAGAAGCCGGATAAGGAGATGCTGCAGTTGATGGGCCGCGAAAAGGCGCGGCCCGAAGGTTGCCAGCGGGCCGTCAAAGGCAAACACCAGCAGCACCGTCCCGGCCACGAACAGGGTGTGCCGGACGGCGCCAACACGTTCGCGCACCAGCCTCGGCCGACTGGCGCCGCGCAGATAGAGCCAGACGAGCCCGCCGAAAAAGGCAAGCGCGACCGGAGACAGGGCCGGCCCGAACGGATCGAGGTCAGCGATCATCGCGACGCTTCCGGCAACGCACGGGCGAAGGGCGAGTCACCCCACTGCACGCAACCGGTTGGCACCTGCCGCGGGTCGCTCGCGACCGATCCCCGCTGTCCTGTTCCCGCGGCCCGCGCCGGGCTTCTGACATTCATCGCGAGCGAACGGCCTCAGTTGCCGGGATAGGACGCATAGACCTGCTCGCTTCTGTCGAGGCCGACCAGTACCACGTCAAACGCCTCGCGCTCGTCGCCGTATTCCATGCCGGGTGATCCGGTGGGCATGCCGGGCGTGGCAATGCCCAGAGCTGCGGGGCGTTCCTCCAGCAGACGTGCAAGTTCGCGGGCAGGCACATGGCCCTCGACAGTGTATCCCGCGACGGTTGCGGTGTGGCAGGCCCAGAGATCATCGGAGAAGCCGGAGGCTTCCTTGGCGGCATAGAGTTCATCGCCGGAGACGTTGCGCACGTTGACGGTATATCCCGCCTCCTGCATCCGCACGACCCAGCCGCCACAGCAGCCGCAGGACGCCTGTTTCAGAACGTCGATCACTGGCGTCGCCTCTTGCGCCGTCGCCATGGACGCCATCCCGAGAAATAATCCGCCAGCCATCAGCATCTTTTTCATGGTCATTTCCTCTTGTCCCGTTGAAGCATGGAATCATGCAATCAATGGTCTGTCTGCAACCTCAAGCCGCTTTAGGTTCAAGCAGAGAAACCTTCCTGCGCTGGAATGTCGCGCATTGCTGCGTCAGTTGCCCGGATAGGAACTGTAGATCTCCGTCGTCCCGTCCGGCCCGATGAGAAACACATCGAAGGCTTTGCGGGCGTCGCCGAAATCCATGCCGGGCGAGCCAAGCGGCATTCCCGGCACCGCCAGACCAACGGCGTCGGGCCGTTCGTCGAGCAGCCTGCGGATGTCGGCAGCCGGTACATGGCCCTCGATCACGTAGCCTTCCACCATTGCCGTATGGCACGAGACCATCTTTGGCGGCACACCGTTATCGAGCTTGTAGCGAACCAGCAGCCCGGCAAACATGTCATCTCCTTGGGGCGCGAATCCGTTCTCCTGCATCCGCTCCATCCAGGCCAGACAACAGCCACACCCGTTGGTCTTTTTCACGTCCATCTGCGTGGCCTGAGCCAGCGCCTGCCCGGCCGTCAGCGCGGTCAGCATCACGGCGAAAAGGGCCTTTCCGGAGGTCATGTTGCATCTCCTTTTGTCGATAGCGTGAACCGGCCGCCCGATTCGCCATCGGCGCCAATTGCCTCGGCAATCCGGCGGCGGGCATCGATCAGCCAGCGCTGCAGGTCGGTCGCGGATTCAGCAGTATCCAGACCGGCAAGGCGTTCGTCGCGTACTGGGTCCACCGGCCGACCGCTCACCCGGACCTCGTAGTGCAGGTTAGGCCCCGTCGCGAGCCCCGAGGCTCCGACCCGGCCGATCATCTGGCCGGCATCGACGCTGTCGTCGACCGCAAGTCCCTCAGCAAAACCGCTCAGGTGCGTGTAGCGCGTGACTGTGTTGGCCCCGTGTGCGATCTCGACCACCCGGCCATAACCGCCTCTTCGGCCGATGAACGCAACACGTCCGGCTGCCGTGGCGCGTACCGGCGTGCCAAGAGAGGCTGCGAAATCCATGCCCGTGTGCATCCGAATATCGCCGTAAACCGGATGCCGGCGCATTCCGAATACCGAGGTCAGCCGCGCGCCTGCCACCGGGGTCGAGAAGGTGCGGACAACCTCGCCGTCTCTGAAGATGGCTGCCGCGCCGGAGCCCTCAGCGGGCCGGACAACTTCGAACCGGGTGTCGGCGAGCGCGAGCGACGCATAGGTCAGCTGCGGTTCGCCTACGCGCATACCGCTTGGCGTCAGCCGTTCGGTCCACAAGAGCCGTAGCGTTTCTTCCCCTTTCAGATCGCGCCGAAAGTCGATCACCCCGCCCAGAATCCGGGACAGGTCGACGGCAAAACCAGACGGAACGCCGGCTTGGGCAAGCGACGCGAATATGGACCCGTCAACGGAGACTTCGCCGGACCTTTCCGCGACCCGGGTTTCGGGCCTGACCGTTTCGCTCGTCAGCCCGTTCCCCAGCGTGACGCGGATCCGCACGCCGTCCGACACCACGAGTTCGACGGTTTTCGGGTTCCCGGCGGCGTCCTGAACCACCCTGAGGCGATGACCGGGACTGATCTTTCGCAGGTCGAACTCATCGCCGACCGCCCCGGCGATCTCCGCCCGCGTCCCAGCCTCAATCCCGGCCTGCGACAGAAGCCTGTCCAGCGTGTCGCCAGGCGCGATTGTGGCTTCCCAGACCGAGAGAACCTCGCCCTTACGTTCCGCAATTGAAACATCCGGGAGCGCGGCTATCGGGGGCAGCCGGGAAACGCCGGGCCGGACCGCTGGTTCATCGCCGCGCGATGTCATCCTTGGCAAGGAAGCGTTGGCCGGTGGCGCCGTGGGTCTATCGGGCGCCGATACCCAGACAACGGGCGAACTGCCGGGCGCGGTTGCGCTTGGAAACACCACCGTCGCCGCCAGCCAGGCTGCGCCCATCGCGACCGAAGCCGCGGCTCCGATCGCCAGGAAGCCTCTGATCCTCATGTTACCCCGTCGCTCCCGGCGCCCATCGCGCGCCGTATCTTGGGCACTGCGAATTCGCGCCGTTCGTGATAGTCTATCGTCGTGACAAAGCGACCCTCTGCATCAAACAGAAAAACGCTCGCGGTATGGTTCATCGTATAGCCGTCCTCGGTCGGGATTTTTTCGAAAGTCGCGCGAAACCCTGCAACCGCCTTTTCGGTCTCGGGCAATGGCCCGGTCCAGCCACGGATCGCCTCGTGGAAATAGCCGACATATTCGGCCATTGCCGCGACGGTGTCCCGCTCCGGGTCCACGGATATGAAGATGGTGTTCAGGCGTTCTGCGTCAGCGCCCATAGCGTCAAGCCACCCCGATATGTCTGCAAGCGTCGTGGGACAGACATCCGGACAGTAGGTGAACCCGAAAAATACCAGGCTCGGTTGCCCGAGCAGGGATTCGGGGCCGACATCGTTGCCCTCATGATCGGTCAGGGCAAAATCCATTTCCGACACGGCAATCGGCCGCGGGTCGCCGGCGGTACCGGCGCCGGGCCCGTCGACCTGCCACCAGCCCAGAGCCAGCGCGAAGGCCAAAGCGCCGGCTGCGGCCGCAGCGAGGATCGCCAGACGCCGCACGCGGTCAGCCCTCTGGCCCGCGCGCGCCCATGCCAAGCACCGGCACGGTCACGGCAACTTCGCTGCCATCCCCGAATATGAGGATCAGGGAATAACTCTCGCCTTCGATCAACGGGCGGCTCAGCTTCATCAGCATGGCGTGCAGCCCGCCAGGTTCCAGCGAGACCGTGCCTGCGGGCGCGATCTCAATATCGCCCGCCGGAGACATGCTGCTGACGCCGCTACCGTTGGTCGCAGTGCGGTGCACCTGCGGCATCGCCGCGACTTCGGTTCGGAGACCAGTCAGCGTCATCTCTGTGTCGCCGGTATTTCGGATCGTCATATACGCGACACCGGGCCGCGACGTGCCGATCGAGGCGCGCGACCAGGGATCGCCCACGACGATGTCTTCGGCGCCGGCGAAGACAAAGCCGGGCATCGCGGTCAGAATGGCAGCCGCAATTGTTAGGTATTTGGATTTCATGCTTGTGGTTCCTCAGGATTTTCCAGCCTTATTGACCTCGGCTTTGACGAGTGCGCGCAGCGTCGCCTCGCCGAACGGTTCAAGCGGCTTGCCGTTAACAAAGAAAGTCGGCGTCTGCCGCACGCCTACAGCCTCGACATCGGCCTTGTCCTGGTTCAGCACCGCGACGATATCGGGCATCCTGATCTGTGTTTCGGCCGCCTCCACGTCCAGCCCGACGGACCCGGCGATTATCATGATCCTTTCGGCCGCCGGCGCTCCGTGAGACGCCCAGAGGTTCTGCCGCTCCAGCAAGGCTTCGAGGACGGGGAGGAACACACCTTGCAGGCGGGCCGCCTCGAGGGTCTTGATCGCGACTTCGGACGGATCGCCGTGGAACGGAGTATAGCGCAAAACGACCCTCACATCGTCGGGGTATTGCGCCATGATGTCCTTGACGATCGGATGGAAGGCGCGGCAGGCCTCGCAGGCCGGATCGAAGAATTCGACGATCGTGACGGCGGCGTCGTCCGGACCCATGACAGGTGAGTAGGCGCGGATCAGGCGATCGGCCTGGGCGATGGCGGGCGGCCCGTCTCCGACAGGCGCGGGCCGGTTGGCATACCATGCGCCGACCGCGAAGACCGCGGCGGCGACGGCAAGGGTTGCAATCAAAAGCGGCTTTTTGTTCATCGGTTTCTTCCGTTTCCAAGTTGCAGCAAGCAGGCCGCAATCGCGCCAAACGCACCGAGCGACAAGAGCGGGATCGGCAGGCCGAGGATCACCATGCCCTCGTCGGTACAGGACGGGCCGGTGGCGGTGCAGGGCTGGATGCTTTCAGAGATCAACCCGAGGAAGAGGCCCAGGTGCCACAGCGCGATGGCCGCGCCGATCAGGGCCAGGGGAAGGCCGTATATCCAGATCGTCATATCCGAACGCCACACCGCGATTCCGAGAATTACGGCAAGCGGAAACATGAAAGCCCTCTGATACCAGCACAGCACGCAGGGCGTCTGGCCCAGAACTTCGCCGATGAACAGCGCGGCCAGGGTTGAGACCAACGCCAGCAGCCACGCGGCGAACAGCCAGTGCTCGGATGCGAGGCGGTTGGCCAGCATCATAGCCTCCCATCGACATCGGCCAGAATTTCCTCCGCCGGGGTGCCGTAGGCGAAAGCCTTTACATATCCGCCTTGCGGGTCGAACAGGAAAAGCTGCGACGAATGTGCCATGGTATAGCCGCCGGGAGCCGCCGCTTCGGTGATCTTCTCATAGTAGACCTTGAAGGTGGCACCCGTGCGTGCGATCTGATCAGGCGTGCCGGTCAGGCCGACAACCGCCGGGTGAAAGCGCGGCACGAAATCCGCCAGTTGCGAAGGGGTGTCGCGCTCGGGGTCCACCGAAATGAACAGGGGCTGCACCCGGTCGGCCCGGGGCCCGAGGTCGTCCATGACCGCAGCGACTTCGGCGAGCGTGGTTGGGCAAATGTCGGGGCAGTTGGTGAAACCGAAGAACACCAATAGCCACCGTCCCGCGAAATCCTCGTCTGTGCGCACCCTTCCCTGATGGTCGGTAAGCTCGAAATCGGCGAGAAACGCGGAGGTCTCGCGCGCGCCCTGAGTGCCGGAAAGGTCTTTGCGCCAGGACGGCGAAAAAAACAAACCCAGCGCAGCGAGCCCGACGGCACCCCACAAAACCCATCTTACAGTCTTCAACCGCAACGATTCGCCTCGCCCTTTTTCCCTGACCACTGGCTACAACCTACAGCAGGTAGAGGTTCAACCGGGTTTCTGGCAGAAGCCAATTTGTCGCGGTAACGCGAAGCCGGGTTTGCCATCAGTGGTCAAACCGGTCATAACCTACGGCGACTGTAGATTGGAGATTTTGATGCTGGCGATCGGAACATTGGCCCGAAAGACGGGCACCAAAGTGCAAACGATCCGGTATTACGAGCAGATCGGCCTCATGCCTCAACCCGGCCGAACGGAAGGCGGGCAGCGCCGCTATGACGGTGCCGGGCTCGACCGGCTTGCTTTCATTCGCCACGCCCGTCAGCTGGGGTTCACGCTTGAGGCAATCCGGGAGCTTCTCGACCTGTCGGACGATCCGGAGAAGCCCTGCGATGAAGCTGACCAGATTGCCCGGCGCCAGCTCCGGCAGGTCGAACAGCGCATGGCGCGGCTGGAGGCGCTGCGTGCCGAGCTTGAGCGCATGGTCCACGAATGCGGGGGCGGCAACACCGCGGATTGCCGTGTGCTCGAAGTCCTGCGCGATCACTCAGAATGCCTCACGGAACACGACGAGATCGGCGCGTAGCCGTGAATCCGTTCGGTGGCTTTGCCAAGGCCTCGCCCGGAACGATTTGCATTGCTCAAGGCGACGCAGGATCAGGTCGTACCGTTCGTTTTCTTTGTTACGGCGCCGATAATCGGCCCGCCGTGGTAGGCCGCTGAACGGAATTTGATCCTTGGCCGCAAAAATCACCGCCTGGTACGGTACGGGTTGCTGCTGTGATTGTCTCGGAGACATAAGAAGCGTCGTGCGAGCCTGCGCGCAGTCCGGTGTACACATTCTCACTCCGGCCCCAAGCTGGACACCCGCAAAAACCTACCGGGATTGATCGATTTGTGATTCACTGATTGCATGGAGGTGCATTCATGAATCCCAGCAATCTTTTCGGTCTTTCTGATCATCTTGAAGCGCTCAGCAAGCATGGCGATCCGCTTGAGGTGCTCGATGCGACGGTGGATTTCGAATACTTCCGAGGCTGGCTGGTGGATGGCCTTGGATATGGCGATGGCTCGAAAGGCGGTCGCCCACCCTTTGATCCCGTGTCGATGTTCAAGGCCCTGATCCTGCAAGCCCAGCACAATCTTTCGGACGCGCGGATGGAATTCATGATCCGAGATCGGCTGTCCTGGATGCGGTTTCTGGGCTTTGACTTGGGCGCATCCACCCCGGACGAAAACACCATCCGGCACTTTCGCAACCGGCTGACCGAGACCGGTACGCTGAGCCGGGTGATGAAGGCGTTTGACTGGCAACTTCACAAGAAGGGCTACATCCCCATGTCCGGCCAGATCGTAGATGCCTCTCTGATCCCCGCACCCAAGCAAAGAAACACCGATCCTGAAAAGGCAGCGATCAAGGCCGGGAAAACCGCTACTGAGATTTGGCCTGACGAGCCAAACAAGGCTGCCCAGAAGGATACAAATGCCCGTTGGACTTTGAAAATCGGTGGGAAAATCCGGTATCGCCCGGATGGCTTGCCCCTGCCGATGATCGCGCTGCCGGTCTTTGGCTACAAATCCCACATCAGTATCGACCGACGGTTTGGCTTCATCCGCGAAAGCGCGGTGACTTCCGCCGCCGCCCCCGACGGGCGGATGCTGAGGCAGTTATTATCGGATGAAAACACGTCGATGGAAGTCTGGGCGGACACCGCCTATCGCTCACAGAGCAACGAGAAATGGCTGGCGAAGAATGACTTCATCAGCAGCATTCACCGCCGCAAGCCGCACGGCAAGCCGATGCCAAAACGCACCCGCGCCGCCAACTTCAAGAAATCCTCAATCCGGGCACGGGTCGAGCACGTGTTCGCCCACCAGAAAAACCGCTTCGGTCTGTTCATCAGAACAATCGGTTTGGCCCGCGCCGAAGCGAAATTGACCCTTGCCAACCTCGCCTACAACTTCGACCGCCTGGTCTTCCATGAGCGCCAGTTCGCCAAGGGGTGAGTCCGTCCAAAATGGCTCAAACCTGCCCCGGATCACGCCGATCCGGTCAGAACACTGGCACCATCATGCTCGGCCCGTCGTAAAGTACGAAATTCATAGGGTTCTTGCGGGTGTCCAGCTCAATTCGACAGCAATTCTTGAACAACCGTACACAATAGCCAATCGGTGCAAGTGCCCAGAGAACGTACCACCCTGGTCGCGTTCCCTCCATCAGACGTCCGGCCTCTCGAAGTGTCGGAAGGGGTGCGGCGGAGCTACCTTGCTCTCGCGAAAGTGCACACGCTTCACCGAATGTAGAGATCCGCAGATTCCGGCCGTTGGGGCGCAGCGCAGCAACATTGGAAAGGCGGGCATCGCCGATGCATCTGTGGACCTCGGGCCTG
>Ga0316209_1002456_pt1 | contig 14859 bp, 14 predicted proteins | sample 6monopyrite_MG_FD_204945 | JGI IMG/M metagenome (GOLD analysis project Ga0316209, IMG submission 204945) | Microbial mat bacterial communities from mineral coupon in-situ incubated in ocean water Damariscotta River, Maine, United States -... | ecosystem: Environmental > Aquatic > Marine >...
TTTGCCTCAATAGTAAGGGTCGAGTTACTCTTCTATTTATCCACATAAAATATTGGTTTTTTATCTTGATCTAATTGAAAATTGTTATAAACTGTTAACTGCGTCACAAAATTTGACGTGGCGGCTTGGTTAGAAGCAATGCAATATTTTCTCCCCCCTTCATTGTTTCCTATATGCAGTCAATTTATTGCATATTAAACACAAAACAATAATAAAAATGTGTCGATAGCCGTTACTCTGTTGGATTTATGCCAACCAGCTGCGGTATTTTCAATATTGGAAGTGAATGAGGGGTTATATTATGTCAGTTGAACACACAGCAAAAAGTTCATACGCTTTTTTACAGAAAACAAAAACGAGAAACTTACTGCAGAATCACGCATTAACTTCGTCTGCTGTACAGTTCGCGATTGATTTACTTCTAACACTTTCAATTTTATATGCCCTTGTGGTCAATAAAATAGGTGGTTTTTCTGAACCCTATATAATCTTTGCAATCATCACCACTTTGTTAATGATTCTGGTCTACTACAATAAGGGCCTATATCGAAGCCATAAAACCCTTATTAAAAACTCCTTCAGCGTTTTTCGTGCATGGCTCTTTGTTACTCTGTCTTTAGTTGCTATTGGCTTTATCACTAAACAAACAGCCACTTTTTCACGTGAAGTTTTGTTGGTATGGTTTTTTGTTGCGGGTGCGTCACAAGTGGCAGCGCATGCGCTGTTTCGTACTTACATGCGCAAAATACAAAACTCGGAAAAGTATGCAAAAGCGCTGATTATAGGGGCGGGAGAGGTTAGTCAATATCTTGCAGAACGCATTAATGATAACCCCTGGCTAAAACAAAATATTGTTGGTGTGTTAGATGATAATACAAAGAATCTTAGTAACTGGAACACGAAAGTTATTCCTATAATGGGAGGTCTGGATGGCTTTGATGAAATCGTGAAGCACAATGACATTAAGATTATCTATATCTCGTTACCCATTACTGAAATGGGTATGTTAGGAAAACTGCAAATCGAAAGTTTAGATAAAAATATCGAAGTGCATTGGGTGCCGCCCATATTCGATATGACTTTAATCAACCATAGCATCAAACAAATTGGCAATGTACCGCTTATTGCGCTATCCGAAACACCATTAAATGGGCAACGCGGCAACACAAAAAAATTGCTCGACTACAGTTTAACTCTGCTTGCTGTTATTGCCTTAAGCCCGATACTTATTGCCACCGCGATTGCGGTAAAACTCAGTTCAAAAGGCCCCGTGCTTTTCAAACAAAAACGCCACGGCATGCAAGGTGAAGTCTTTAATGTATGGAAATTTCGCAGCATGCGTGCGCACAAAGAAGGTGATGGAGAAATCACCCAAGCCACAAAAGAAGACCCGCGTATTACCAAAGTGGGTAAGTTTATTCGTAAAACCAGCATCGATGAATTGCCACAACTGTGGAATGTACTTAATGGCACTATGTCATTGGTTGGCCCAAGGCCTCATGCCGTTGAACATAATAACTTTTATTCCGATAAAGTAATCGCCTACATGGCACGGCATAACATTAAACCCGGCTTAACGGGCTTAGCGCAAGTGAACAATTGCCGCGGTGAAACCAAAACAGTCGAAGAAATGGCACGCAGAGTGGAATATGACCTTGAATACATCAATAACTGGTCAGTGGGTTTAGACATAAAAATCATTTTCCAAACCATATTTGTCTTATTTTCTGATAAGGCTTATTAGAAAAAGAGTCTTTAATTAGAAGTCGTAGGTCGAAAGACTTACGACTTTTTTTATGTATAATAAAACGACAAACGACAAACGACAAACGACAAACGACAAACGACAAACGACAAACGACTGGGTTTTATAAAAATGAAAAAGGCACTAATCTCAGGAATTACAGGCCAAGATGGTGCCTACCTGGCAGAGTTTTTATTAAGTAAAGGTTATGAAGTGCATGGTATTAAACGCCGCGCCTCATCATTTAATACAGACCGTATTGACCACCTCTATCAGGACCCGCATGAAACAAATAAAAGTTTTTACCTTCACTATGGTGATTTGAGTGATTCATGTAACCTGATTCGTCTAATGCAAGAAATTAAACCAGACGAAGTGTATAACCTGGGGGCACAAAGTCATGTTGCGGTGTCCTTTGAAAGCCCGGAATATACCGCCGACACAGTAGGCCTTGGCACATTAAGAATGTTAGAAGCCATTCGCATTGCTGGCCTTGAAAAAACAACAAAATTCTATCAGGCATCAACTTCAGAGTTGTATGGTGTAGTACAAGAAATTCCACAAAAAGAAACCACACCTTTTTATCCGCGCTCGCCATATGCTGCCGCAAAGTTGTATGCCTATTGGATTACAGTAAATTATCGTGAAGCCTATGGCATGTATGCCTGTAACGGCATTTTGTTTAATCATGAATCCCCCATTCGTGGTGAAACATTCGTAACACGTAAAATCACCCGTGCTTTGGCGCGCATTAGTTTAGGTTTACAAGACTGTTTATACCTCGGGAACATGGATTCTAAACGAGACTGGGGGCATGCAAAAGACTACGTTGAAATGCAATGGCTGATGTTACAACAAGACAAACCAGAAGATTTTTGTATCGCTACTGGCGTACAATATTCAGTACGTGATTTTGTAAATGCTGCCTATGACCATGTTGGAAAGAAAATTCGTTGGGAAGGAAAAGGTATAGACGAAAAGGGCTATGATATAGAAACAGGACATTGCATAGTCGCTGTAGACCCACGTTATTTTCGCCCAACTGAAGTTGAAACACTTTTAGGTGACCCAAGCAAAGCAAAAGAAAAATTAGGCTGGGCACCAAACATTACCTTTGAAGAAATGGTTCACGAAATGATGGAAAACGATCTTACTCTGGCTAAGCGAGATGCATTGATCAAAGAGCACGGTTACAAGGCATTTGATTACAATGAATAAGTAACAGCTTGTCATTGCGAGCGATAGCGCGGCAATCTCAAGAATTTTATATACCTTCATTCCGGCTCAAGAGCCGGAAGAAGGTGAGACTGGTCAGTCGAGAAGCTAGTCTGGGCTATCCAGTAGTAAGAATATTAGGTTGAAATATTGGAACTAAAATTAAAATGAATAAAAATTCAAAAATATACCTTGCGGGTCATCGTGGCCTTGTGGGTTCAGCAATTATGCGCCAGTTAGAGTCACGTGGTAGTACAAATTTAATTACGCGTACTCATAATGAATTAGATTTAACCAACCAGGCAGCAGTGAAAGGTTTCTTTGAAGAAGAAAAACCTAAGTACGTTATTCTTGCAGCAGCAAAAGTGGGCGGCATACACGCCAATAATACCTATCCGGCAGACTTTATTTATCAAAATATGATGATAGAAGCGAATATTATTGATGCCGCATATCAAAACAACGTAAAACGGTTATTATTTTTAGGTAGCACCTGTATCTACCCTAAAGCCGTTGCGCAACCTATGCGTGAAGACTCATTATTAACAGATATTTTAGAGCCTACAAATGAACCTTATGCCGTTGCAAAAATCGCAGGCATTAAACTTTGTGAATCATACAACCGACAACACGGAACAGATTTTCGTTCAGTGATGCCTACCAACCTATATGGCATTAACGATAACTTCCACCCTGAAAATTCCCACGTCATCCCTGCATTAATGCGTCGTATCCATGAAGCAAAGCTTAATAATGATAAAGAAGTCATTGTGTGGGGTAGTGGCACCCCAATGCGTGAGTTCTTATATGTGGATGACATGGCGGAGGCCTCATTATTTGTACTTGAGCTGGACGAAGCAACCTATCAGGCCAATACAAAACCGATGTTATCACACATTAATGTAGGCACAGGTAAAGATGTCACTATACGTGAGATGGCTGAAACCATAAAAAGTGTGGTTGGCTTTAAAGGTGAACTTAAGTTTGACACCAGTAAGCCAGATGGACCTAAAAGAAAGTTAATTGATGTGACACGCTTAACGAACATGGGTTGGACATATAATGTAGAGTTAGAAGAAGGTTTAAAGAAGACTTATGATTGGTATTTAAAGGCCAAAGACTATTCTAATATAAAACAATTAGGTGATTAATAAAGATGTCTTTTGGAAGTGTAATTAAAAGTGCAGTCATAGAACGAGTTCTCAAAATTGGTGTGTTGAGGAAACCATCTGTTAGATATTGTTTTGATAATGAGTTATTGCCGAACGTATTTGTTCGGACACAAAGCGCCGAGCTAAGGAAAATGTTTAACCTCCCTATATCTAAATATCAATCACAGCTTAATCAAGATGTTTTTGCGTTACTAATGAATCAGTTTCGTACTGGATATTTTCTTGAAATTGGTGCTAATGATGGGTTTGACCTTTCGAATACAGTTTATCTTGAGGAAAATTTTGGTTGGAAAGGTATTTTGGTAGAAGCGAATAAAAAGTATAAAACTTCTTTGGAAAAAAGAAAAAATTCGGTGGTTGTGAATAAGGCCGTATCATCTCAAAGAGGTAAAGCAGAATTTATTGATGCTGGTTTATATGGTGGGTTAAAGGCCAGTTTGGATTCCACTCACGACTTCTATACGAAAGATGCTGCGAGTATTACAGTTGACTGTATGACTTTGCAGGAAATACTTGATACAGCAGGGGCTCCGGAACAAATTGAATTTATTTCTATTGATACAGAAGGCGGAGAAATTTCTATTGTTAAACAAATGGTATCAGTAAACAGGAGGTTTAAATGTGGCTGCATTGAATACAACAAGCGCATGGAGGATTATAAGGAGATAGTCTCTATTTTGGAGGATGCTGATTATAAAGTGATGTGGGAATACCAAACCGAACAGGATCTGTTTTTTATTGATGATCATACTAGGTATGTGAAATAAGTACTGAAGCTCACAAATTTAAACAAAATATTTTATGATGAATGGTAATAAACTAACACGAAATGCGATCATGGCGGTTATTCAAGTGTTCGTCTCTGGGGTTACTTTATTTTTACTGTATCGTTACTTGTTGAGTACAATTGGAACTGAACAGGTTGGTATTTGGGCAATTGTGCTGGCAGCTACATCTGCTTCAAGAGTTGGTGAAATGGGGTTTTCTGCGAGTGCAGTGAAGTATACAGCGAGTTATATTGCGCGCGGTGATAAAAATAAAGCCTCAGAAGTCATTCAAACAACTATTATAACTATCGGTGTAGTATTAGCTTGTATACTTTTATTTGGTTACCAGCCGATTGCATGGCTTATGGCGAAGGCGATTCCCTCTACTCATTTTTCAACTGTGCTTACAATTTTGCCCTATACGCTTGTATCTGTTTGGCTTGGGGCTATTTCGGGGGCTTTTTTATCTGGGTTGGATGGATGTCAGCGAGTTGATTTACGCTCATTATTATCAATGCTGGCGGCGATATTTCTTTTAGTTGCTACTTGGATTTTAGTTCCACAATACGGTTTGACTGGTCTAGTTTTAGCGCAAATTGGACAGGGTTTATTGGTAACGATAGGGGGACTAACATTGCTTCGGCGTGAGCTTCCTTCATTACCTTTATTAAGCTTCAGTTGGAGTTATTCACTTTTCCGAGAAATGTTGAACTACGGGCTTAACTTTCAGGTTATTTCTATTTTTCTTATGGTGATTGATCCAATAACTAAAATATTGATGGCAAAATTCGGTGGGCTGACCTCGGTAGCTTATTATGAGATGGCCAATCGAATGGTGACACAGTTTCGGTCTCTCCTAGTTTCGGCAAATCAAGTAATGGTTCCTCATGTTGCAGAACTTTATGAGAATTCTCCGGAAAAAATACAGAAAGCATATTTAGATTCTTACCGCATTGTGTTTTTCCTTTCCCTCCCATTATTTGCTGGTGTGGCAGCTATTGCGCCATTGGCTAGTGAGCTTTGGATTGGTCAGTTTGAGTATAGTTTTGTTATCTATACTATTATTTTGTCTTCGGCAAATTATCTGAATACGCTCACAACACCGGCATATTTCGTTAATCTTGGTACTGGCTTTTTGCGTTGGAATACTTGGGCACACGTTGTTATGGCTATTATTAATATTATTTTAGGGTATATGCTGGGTGTCATTTTAGGGGGGGAGGGTGTCGCATTGGGGTATGCCTTGGCGTTAATAATTTGTAGTAGCATTATTATTCTAGCGCATCATAGTGATGCCGGTATACCTTTTTCAGTGTTATTACCAAGTGAAAGTAAACAATTATTAATTTCGTGCTGTACTGGCTTGCTGGTTGGGTGGGGAGCATTCCATTTTTTTATTACAAACCAAACACCACTGATAAAAGCCGGAGTGGTTATGATGATTTACGCAATTATTATAATCCCAGCTTTTATTGTGCACCCTTTGCGTAAAAAAATTAGCGGTCGGCTTCTAGCTGTTTTCCAATTTTAAAAGTTGTATTTTTATGACAAAAAATAGGAGGTTTTTTATTCTGAACAGGGTGTAGTGTACCCCGTTAGTTTTGGTTGTAAATAAATTCTGTTCGAGTATTTTTAGTGCGTCCAAATGAGAAGCTTTTATTTTGGATATAGCATATACCGTCAATATATGTTCCTCAAATTTGGTACATTTATTCTGGTGATACCGAAGGTATGCTTTTTACGGTTTCGTTTATGCAGTTTAGGTGTGACTGTAAAAGTAACTTTTTTAGGGGCTAATTATTAGAAAATTATGATATTTATGTTTGCACCAGACTCTTTGTTTAACTATGAATTATAGCTTTGATTATTACTATTTTTCACACAGGATTTTTAACAGATGTATTTGTATTTAAGTTCAAATAGTCAGATAGCAAAATTATATTTAAAAAGGTTATTAATAATTAAAGTGAAATATTGAAACTCAGGGTAGTCGTGAGTAAATATTATAATTGTTAAGTAATTTTGATGCGAGGTTTGTGTACATGGATTTTGAAAATTATATAGGATGGAAACATTGGGAATCTAAAAGATTTTCCCAAGTTAGCCCTGGAAATGATTTTTATTTTAGTCAAATACTTAACAATAAGGTGTTAAGTAAAAAAAGAAGTAAGGTTCTTGAAGTTGGTTTCGGAAATGGTGAGCTATTGGGGTATTTACGCAAGCGTTCTCATGATGTGGTTGGTGTAGAGATAAATGATAATCTTGTGGAACGAGCAAATAAAGCCGGATACAAGTCTTTTGCGGGACTTGTTTGGGAAATCGAGGAGCTGCAGTTTACTAAATTCGATTTAATTGTGGCTTTTGATGTAGCTGAGCATCTCAGTTATCAAGAGTTGAATAAATTATTCTCTTGGGTAAGTAACCACCTCAATAATGGTGGTAAGTTGATGTTAAGATTTCCAGAAGGAGCCTCACCGTTCGGTTTGGCGAATCAGAATGGTGATTTTACTCATATTAATAGCCTTACCAAGGGTAAAATTGAAGCACTATGTGCTCCCTATAATATGGAGTTAAGGTATTATTTCGATGATTTATTGACATCAAACAAACTAAGCTCTTATGGAATAGCGAGTAGAGCAGTTTTATTGTTACTTCAGGGGTATGCAAATTTAGTCAAGTGGTTGCTTAAGATTGTATTTTATCCGATTACACGTTCAGCAATAAGTTTTGCAACAAATAGCATTGTGGTTATTACAATATCTAAGACCATTGACGATGTTTAGCTTGAATTACACATGAGATATGGAAAATCAATGAAAGTATATTAAAGAACTATTAATTATTATGAGTTATTCATATAGCAGTCTGTTTAGAATTTGGTTTGTTTAGTATAAAACAATTATGATTTTAGGAAAAAAACTAGTGCCATCAAAAATTGATATAAATACCAAAAATGACACAATTTCTCATACCAGAGATACTATATTTGTTAAATTATATCAGTATGTAGGTAAACCAAGTAGCATGGAGCGTTATATTAATGAGTTGACACCAGAATTGTCTCGAAGAATGCCAAATGCTCGTTTTATTTATTGGACAGGCACTAGGCCGGTAAGTGCTTTAACAACAGATGGTCATATTGATTGTAACTATTATGGCTCTTCACGAGTTGCCAAAATGTTCCACATGGCTATTCTCGAACTACGATTAGCTCGTGCCGTTCGGAATGAGCTTGCAAAAGGACGGAGGGTCGCACTTTTTGAGACGCAATGGTTAGCGAGCCCATTTTTTTGTGAATTAACATTGACAAGTGTTCACGACATGATTCCATCACAAAGTAAAGGCCTTAAAGGTTGGTATTATCGTTATGTGCTTCCATGGATATTGAAACGAAAACATATTTGTATAAGTGTATCTCGATACACTCAGAGTATTATTCAAAGAGATGATATACAGAGTAAGGTTATTTACAACTGGGTGTCGCCCCAGTTAGTAAAATTTGGGGGGGGTAGAGAGAAGCTGCATTCAGCTTCCCCATTTTTGTTCATTGGAACAAGTGCTGCACATAAAAACTTGGAGCGTATTTTTTTAGCTTATTTAGCTACCGACATAAACCGACCACTTCTCTGCATTGTGCCATCTTGGGATGTTCCTCGTCTTAAAGAAAGGGTGGCTTTATTAGGGATTTCAGCTAAAGTTTCATTTGAGAGTGAGCTAGGGGATGAACGGGTGGCTGGCCTATATAAGTCTGCCATAGCATTAATTTCACCATCACGATTAGAAGGGTTTGGTATGCCACTCATTGAAGCGATGGCTTTTGGTTGTCCAGTCATATGTTCAGATATACCAATATACAGAGAGGTAGCGGCAGACGCAGCTATTTTTTTTAATGCGGATAGCACAACTAGTTTACTAAACGCTCTTTCAGAAATTGAGAAAGAGAGTGTGAGGCGCGATTATCAACATCGGGGAAGTGTTCGTAAAGATAGTTTTTCTTCGGAGTTTGCAGTAGAAGGATATCGCAGACATCTGCAACAAATACTTGATAAACAAAGCTATTCATGAATATGTGTCTGGAAAGCATTAGAGACTCGGAATTGCAAAATGAAGAATAAAGCTTTTTCACTTCTTCTTTGGATGTACTCAGGAGCTTTCTTTTTTGTAGAGTATCTTGGTCCAAAACATGGTCAGGTATTTCTTCATCTGTACGTAATCCTATTTGCGCTATTTCTTTTTTATGAAAATCTTTTACGTCATAACTTTTTACCGTTTCGTTCAGGGTTTTGGACTGGATATCTTCTAGCCTTTTTCTTTTTGTTGATAATAACAACATTAGGCACCTCTGTTTATTTGGATAAAGACTGGTATCAAGTGTTTAGGCGTGTTTTTTACAATTCATATTTTTTTGTATTGCCTTATATTGTTTTTTCACTTTCTTATCCCGTAGAAAAACTAATTAAACAGGTTGGAATAATTACTATAGTTTTATTGCTTATGGAAATGGTGAGCATTATTTCAGGCGTTCAATTGTACACCAGCAGTTTTGTAGAGATTTCTGAGTGGAATATTAGTCAGGTTGCAGCCGGAGGTTTTCGAGTAGTCCCACTTGGGGTTGATATCGCTGTTTTTGCTATTGCGACTTCGTTGATTATGTTTGGTAAACCAATCTACGGGAAAATAAAAGGCCATCTTTTAGTTGTTTTAATCTCAGGAATTTTCATCATACTGTTAACATTTACGAGAAGCTTTATAGCTGCAGTCTTTTTATCGGTGCTTCTCTGGTTTTTCTTTGATAGAAAAGTATTTAGCAGTAAAAAGTTCAAGGCAGTTAGCATTATGGTAATAGGGATAGCTGGAGTCTTTTTAGTTAGTAAAAATTTGTTTCACGGTGTGTTTTTTGATGGTTTAACAGCTCGTTTTATGCGGGCTGCAGAAGTTGGTGATTCATGGAGATATATGGAGTTGTCCCAAGCACTGCTTTCTATCTCTGAGCATCCGTTATTTGGGGTGGGTTTAGGAAGTAGATATACAGAAGTCATGGCTTTATTTGCTGATGAGGGGTATGAGGCAAATGCAAATTACGATATTCATAACATGTATGCGGGTATTTTAATTAATTACGGTGTTGTTGGGATGGTTTTTTTTGTAGCTGGAGTTATTGCTTTTTATAGATTAAATAGTGGGGGTAATATTGAAGGAGATCTGGTTCAGGCTAGCAAAATTTTCTTGACTGTCGGGCTTCTATCGGGGTTCTTCTCTGGTGGTTATTTTAACGGCCAATCTGCCTTTTGGTACGCTCTTTTTATGAGTTACGCTATCAAAATGAGTAGCCAAGAGAAAATAAAAGACAAAGTATACCGAAGATATGTGAGTCGTGAACAAAATCAAGTAGCATCACCCCCCTCCCGTATGTAGATACATAGTAAGGGTGAAAAAAAGACTCAATAAAAAATCATGGCTTTTAATTAGATTTTTTTGTCCGATTAAGTTTGAAATGTTTTTATGTGTTCTGGATATTCCATATTATGTACCAACTTCTCAATAACTTTGTTTTATCAAAAGGTATAATGAATGACAGTAAAGACGTTTTCAATTATTACTATTTGTTACAATGACTTAGTTGGTCTTAAACGTACGTTTAATAGTGTAAAAAAGCAAAACTTCAAAAATTTTGAATGGGTTGTGGTAGATGGTGCTTCTACTGATGGAACGAATCTGTTTCTCCAAGAGATAGATATGAAAGGCTTGTCATGGACATCCGAACCAGACAAAGGTATTTATAATGCAATGAATAAAGGTATTTCTTATTCAACGGGGGAGTATATTGTATTTATGAATGCGGGTGATGTATTTTATGATGAGCTTGTGTTGCAAAAAGTTTACATTGAAACTCTAAATAATAGTTGTGATGTTTTCTATGGAGACGCCATTTATAAGAAACCCGGCTCACCAGGAAAAATAAAAGTCGCTTTAAGCCATAATCGTTGTTGGTACGGAATGTTTGCGTGTCATCAATCTATTTATTACAAAAACCCGAAAAAGTTTGGGATAAATTATAGGGAAGATTATAAAGTTTCAGGAGATTATGCTTTTACATGTGACTATATTAAATTGGGACTGCAATTTAAAAAAATAAAGGCACCACTCTCAATTTTTTATATGGATGGAATTTCATCAAATAATGAAGATGTCGGTGCTCGTGAGAATAAACGGGTGCAAAAGGAAATTCTTGAAGTTAACTATTTTGTTCCATTGGTTGTCTCTTTTTCATATAAGTTTTCCTATTTTTTACGAAAATATTTACCTTCATTTTATTATTTGGTTCGACGTGTAATATAATAGATAGACTGGAATAATAATACCATTTTGAGATAAAGCCCAATACTGGAAATTTTTATGAACGACTTATCTGTAATTATACTAACTTTTAATGAAGAAATTCATATTGAGCGTTGCATTAATTCTCTTTTGCCTGTAACAAATAAAATATTCATTGTTGATTCTTATTCGACAGATCGGACCCTTGATATCGTAGACACACATGGTGCTACAGTAGTTCAGCGTAAATTTATTAATCAAGCTGAACAGTTTCAGTGGGCTATTGATAACCTTCCTTTTAAAAGTGAATGGATTATGCGTTTAGATGCTGATGAGTATATTGAGCATTCTCTGCAAGATGAAATAAAGAGAAAGTTAGTCGTATTGCCAAATAATGTGGATGGAGTTTATTTGAATCGTAAACATATATTTTATGAAAAGTGGATAAAATACGGAGGAAGGTATCCACTTAAAATGCTCCGCATTTGGCGATATGGAAAAGGGCGGGTAGAACAACGTTGGATGGATGAGCATATATTGTTACCTGAGGGAGCTAAATGTGTGAATTTTAAAGGAGGTTTTTTTGATGCTAACTTAAAGGGTATTTCTTTTTTTATTGATAAGCATAATTTATATGCAACACGAGAAGCAGTAGATATTCTTAATAATAAGTACGGGTTGTTTACGAAAGATGACTCTATCAATATGAGCAATAACCACCAAGCAAAGTTAAAAAGGTTTTTGAAAAATAGTATTTATTCAAAGTTACCAATAGGTTTTAGAGCAGCTTTTTATTTTTCTTTTCGTTATTTTTTACAGTTAGGCTTTTTAGATGGTTCAAAAGGGTTTGTATATCATTTTATGCAGGGGTTTTGGTACAGGTTATTGGTTGATATAAAGGTATATGAAATTGAGAGAGTTTGTAAGGGAGATATTGTTTTTATGAAAAAACTGTTAAATAAAGAATATGGAATTGATCTTAGATGATTTCTAAATGTAAGAAATTATTAGGTATATTAAAAAAATTTTTTTATATAAGAGCTTTGCAGAAGGGTGCGGCAGCTGGCGTTGAGCATGAAAATGTTTTGTTAAATCTGGGAAAATGCCGCCATATTGTTGATGTCGGTGCAAATAGAGGGCAGTTTGCATTGGTTTCAAGGTATTGTTTTCCAAATGCCCGTATCGATTCTTTTGAGCCTTTACAGGAGCCAGCAGATATATATAGAGAGGTATTTGTTGGTGATAATAATGTAGAACTTCACCCTTATGCTATTGGTGAAGAAAAGGGAGAGATTGAGATACATATTTCTAATCGTGATGACTCGTCATCATTATTACCTATTGCAGAAATGCAGACTGAACTCTTCCCTGGGACAGAGGAAAAAGAAACCAGAACAATTAATGTTATACCTTTAGAGGCTATTCTTTCTGAAGATAAAATTATTACTCCCGCACTTTTGAAGTTGGATGTTCAGGGCTTCGAACTCTCAGCTTTAAAGGGATGCGCAACGTTATTGCAAAAATTTAACAATGTGTATGTTGAATGTTCGTTTGTTGAACTTTACGCTGGTCAGTCTTTCGCGGATGAAGTAATTAGTTTTCTATCTGCTCATAAATTTAGATTTGTAGGTGTTTATAACATGTGTTATGACAAACGTGGAATGGCTATTCAAGCTGACTTCTTATTTGAACGAAATGAATGAAAATACTTCTGTATACAATAAACTACGCGCCTGAGTTGACTGGCATTGGTAAATACACAGGTGAAATGGCTGAATGGTTATCTCAGCAAGATCATGAAGTTCGGGTCGTGACTGCTCCACCTTATTACCCTGAATGGAAAGTTTCTAATGAATATTCATCTTTTTTTTATCGAAAGGATATAGTTGGTGGTGTGGAGGTTTGGCGCTGTCCTCTCTGGGTACCTCGTAACCCTTCAGGCTTAAAACGTATTTTACATTTAGCAAGTTTTGCGATTTCTAGTTTTCCAATAATGTTGTCTCATATTTTTTGGCGGCCTAATATTATTTTAGTTGTTGAGCCTCCTTTATTTTGTACCCCAACTACTTTAATAACTGCCTTGCTTTGCCGCGCAAAATCGTGGCTGCATGTTCAGGACTTTGAAGTTGATGCTGCATTTGATCTTGGTATTTTAAAGTCAACTTGGTTGCGTCGATTAGTTTTAAAAATTGAAAGCTGGTTAATGAATCGCTTTGATAGAGTTTCAACAATTTCTGAACAAATGATGTTCCAACTTAGTAACAAAGGCGTTGATAGAAATAAACAAGTATTATTTCCAAACTGGGTCAATATTGAACATATTTATCCTCTCCAAAAACCGAGTCCTTATAGAGAAGAATTAGATATTCCTAAATCAAGTATTATTTTTCTTTATTCAGGGAACATGGGCGAAAAACAAGGGTTGGAAATCATTATAGAGTCAGCGAAGTGTTTAGCTGAGAGTAAAAATATTAGTTTTGTGATGTGTGGGAGTGGTGCGACATATTCTCATTTACGTGATTTAGCAAATGGGCTCAAAAATATATATTGGTTACCTTTACAGCCTTTGGAGCAATTAAATGATTTATTGAATATGGCAGATGTCCATCTGTTACCACAAAAAGCAGATGCCGCAGATTTAGTTTTACCTTCTAAGTTAACGGGGATGTTGGCTAGTGGTAAGCCGACTTTAGCCACAGCTCTTGAAGGAACACAAATTGCTAAAGTTCTTGTGGAAGCGGGTATCGTAGTTCCACCTGAAAACACTGATTTGTTTATTGAAGCAATATTGAAATTAGCTTTGGATGAGAAACAACGTTTGGTGTTAGGGAAAAAGGCAAGGGAGTATGCTGTTGAACATCTTGGGCATGATGCAGTGTTGAGGCGGTTTGAAGAAGAATTAAGAGCAGTCTTAAGTTATAAAAAAGTCATGAGTCGTTAGTCATAAGTCGGGAGTCTTTAGTCATGTATATAGGCCTGATTTGACGTAATTTTTATCTCAAAATTAAATTCTGTATTCTCGCTTTCTCGGAAATGAATGTTTCTTTAAAGTAAAAAAAGCCACAAATTTTTAGAATAAGTCTAGATTACTCATTATATCTTTTGTTCCCACCTTATTATTTCGGTTATATTGATAAATTAAATGCATATATCTTAATTTGTGAGTGATAATTCTGGATTCTTTTAAGGTTGCTCTGAGCGTTAGATATACCATTTGATTTATGTGTAAGAATTCACATTCTTTAACATTCTAACTCTACTTTTGCATATAAATTGTAATACTTCATGTATAATCAGTAGGTTAGTATATTAGGATAAAACTAAATGCGGTTAAGAGCTTATAGTAAATATAACAATATTAGTATGGGTAAAAATTCACTTTAGAGTATATTTATGAATCGCACTGAAGCTAAACGTCAAACATCACCACCTTCACTGCATGTTGTTAATGAGCGGCGCCGATCGGTTCTGCCGCCTCACGCGATTAATGAATCTCTTGATGACGAAATTAATTTACTTGAATACTGGCTGGTATTTAAACGCCATTTCCGTTCAATTTTAGGTATTACATTTGTTTTTGCTTTGATGGGTGCCTTATATGCTTTCAGTATTACACCTCAGTATGCATCAACGGTTAGCATTC
>Ga0316209_1002460_pt1 | contig 14841 bp, 11 predicted proteins | sample 6monopyrite_MG_FD_204945 | JGI IMG/M metagenome (GOLD analysis project Ga0316209, IMG submission 204945) | Microbial mat bacterial communities from mineral coupon in-situ incubated in ocean water Damariscotta River, Maine, United States -... | ecosystem: Environmental > Aquatic > Marine >...
GTATCAATGATATTATTTATGTACAAATAACCAATGCAGAAGGGGAAATAATCGCCTATTCTGGCGATGCCTCTACGATAAACATCATTAAAAAAGACATGCAATTAGAGTATTTTTACCGCAACAAAAATACACCTCTTGGCGCATTAACCGTCATCGCTACAAAAGAAAACATATATCAACAGCTAATTGACACCATCATAGTTATTATGATTTCCCAAGCCGTGAAAACTTTTTTGGTGAGTATTTTTATACTAGTACTGTTTTATTACCTGGTAACCAGGCACCTGCAAAAAATATCAGAACACTCGGATGAAATTGAGTTCGCAAAAAAACCTAAAGAATTAAAACTTCATCGCAATAAATATAATTCTATAAAAAACGATGAGCTCGAAACAGTAATTAACTCAATCAACAACATGTCGAGCAATGTATATAAAACATATGTTGACCTAATTAACGAAAATGCAAAATTCGGAGCCATATTTGATTCGTTATCTGATGCCGTGGTTATTACTGATAACAATCGACAAATAATACAGGTAAACCGCGCATTTCATGAACAATTTGGTTACAACAATGAAGAGTTAATAGGCAATACCACTCAATTAATATACGCCAACCCGAACGAATATCTCGCACAAGGAAAAAAACGTTACAACGAAACAACAGAAAATAAATTTTCAGTATATGAAATAGAATACCGCCGCAAAAATAACTCTACGTTTCCAAGCGAGACGATGGGGGACGCCATTAGACTCCCTGATGGTTTTCTCATTGGATTCATAGGGATTATTAGAGATATTACAAGCCGTAAGCAGACCGAAAAAGAAACAGCACAACTACAAGAACAGATACAACAGTCTCATAAGATGGAAGCCATTGGTCAATTAACGGGAGGCATAGCACATGACTTTAACAATATTCTCTCAAGTATTTTAGGTTATGCCGAATTAAGCAAAGATAAACTTCGCGATTCTAATGATGAAAAACTTTTAAAATATATTAATAACATTAATAGCGCGGGAAAAAGAGCACGCGACCTGGTCGCACAGTTACTAACATTTAGCCGAAGCGGCTCTAGCAACCCTCAACAAATAAATCTGCAAACTTTAATAGACGATGTTATTTCCCTTATAACACCGACCATGCCATCTAGTATTGAATTAACTAAGGAAATAGCACCTAATATTCCCCTCGTCTTAATGGATGACACCCAAATGCATCAAATACTAATGAATTTGTGTATTAATGCACGAGATGCCATGCAGGGACATGGAAAACTTACGATCAAGCTAAGTAATGTAGACAGCGTAGATGGTATATGCAGTTCTTGTAAAAGTCATATACATGGCCAATATGTAAAATTAAGTATTGAAGACACGGGAACGGGGATTCAACAAAATATTTTAGATAAAATATTTGACCCTTTTACGACAACTAAAAGCATAGGGGAAGGCACTGGCATGGGGCTTTCTGTCGTCCATGGCATTTTACACAAGCACAACTCGCATATCTTTGTTGATACCATCATAGATAAGGGTACTTGTTTCCACTTACTAATCCCACCTATTGAAAACACTGATATCAAACAGGCTATACCACAGCCTGTTGAAACTAAAGCACTACAGGATGATGGAAAAAACAAACGCATATTAGTCGTTGATGACGAAGCAACCGTTGCTGAATTCATGCAGGATTTTTTACAATCTCAACAATATATTATTACTACTACAACCAGTAGTAAACAGGCTGTCGAATTATTTAAAAATGCAGATCCTGAATTTGATTTGGTAATAACGGATCAAACGATGCCCGAAATGACAGGCGATGAACTCGTAAAAGAAATACTTAAACTAGATCCGCATATTCCAGTTATTCTATGCAGTGGTTATAGTGAATCGATAGATGAAAAGGCAGCACTGGAATTAGGCTGCGCACAATACTTAATGAAACCTATAAGTAACACGGCATTACTTCAGGCCATTAAAGAAGCACTATCAACGAGTACAGTGCAATAGAATACTTATTCTGAAAGCACCGTTTTAACGAAGGGTATGGTTAATCGTCGGTGTTGTTGTAACTGAGCCTTGTCCAGAGCATCTAACATTTCAAATAAGTCTGCCATGTCACGGTTATAATTATTCAACAAGTAACTAGCAACATTATCTGCAAGTTCGAAACCTCTTGCCTCTGCCCGTTGCTGTAATGCCTCACATTTTTGCACATCATTTAATTCAAGCAATTTAAACACCGCTCCCCACTGCAAACGAGACGTTAAATCTTTAAGTTGAATATTAATTTCTGCCGGTGGCTGATCAGCTGTAAAAATTAACTGCTTATTAGTTTCTCTAGCACGGTTAATTAAGTCAAATAAAGCTTCTTGCCAGTCAGCTCTATTCTGTAAAAGCTGTACATCATCTATACAACAAACATCCATCGCTTCCTGACCTTGAAATACCTCAGGGGAATACTCTACGAGCTGCTTTAATGGTAAATAACTAATGCTTTTATTCTGTTGCGCAAAGCTTTGACATAAAGCCTGCATTAGATGTGTTTTACCCGTGTTATGTGCACCCCAAATATACAGCTGTTTTTCTGCTGCCAAATTCGGACTTTTTAATAAGTCGATGAGCAGTTTGTTTTCACCGCTTACGACATTATTAAAGGTATAACTATCCTTTAACTGCAAATCTAAGGTCAATTGGGTATACATGAATCAGCAGAAACCACTAAGAAATATTATTAAAAATCGCGCTGGATTTATATTCGTTATGCATATGACGAACTAGCACAGCCAGTACAGCAGCGATGGGAAGCGCCAGCAACACACCAACAAAACCAAACAACTGTCCGCCGGCCAATACTGAAAATATTACTGCGACAGGATGTAGGCCAATTTTGTCCCCAACCATTAAGGGTGTTAGCAACATCCCTTCTAATAGCTGACCAATACCAAACACAATAAAAACAGGTATTAACATCATTACATCTTGAGTTTGCAACAAAGCAGCAACACTCGCTGCAAGTATGCCGACAATAAAACCCAGGTAAGGAACAAAGCTTACAAGTCCTGCCAGCATTCCAATTAATAAAGCCAATTCTAAATCTATAAACCATAAACCGCAGGAATAAACTATTCCTAACACCAGCATAACCATTAATTGGCCACGTAAAAATGCGGCTAACACTTCATCTGATTCTCTTGCCAGTTTTGCAATTACAGGCTGTGACTTTCTTGGCAGCAACTCATCTATACGCTTTACTAGCTTATCCCAATCGCGTAATAGATAAAACGTAACTACGGGTATTAGTACCAGGTTAGCTAATAGCGCAACAACAGCCATGCCGGATGCTGCAATAGAAGACAACACCTGTGACATCATATTACCTGCTTGCGCATAATGTGCTGATACGAGTTTTTTAATCAACTCAAAATCAATTTGATTAATATTAATACCCAGTTTTTGCGCCACTATGGGAAGAACATTTTGCTGAACATTATCAAGATAAAGTGGAATATTTGAAATTAAATACGTCAGTTGCTGAGCTAATAAGGGGAATATTAATAATGCCACTATAGTTAATGAAGAAAACAGCACAACAAACACAATAGTTACCGCTACACTTCGCGGTAATTTTTTCTCTAATTTATCAACTAGCGGGTCACCCAGATAAGCCAATAAGGCAGCTGCGAAAAAAGGCGTAAGTATTGGCGCCAATAAATACAGGGCAAATAATACTATTAAAATACCAAGTAACAACATCCATTTTTGCGAATCACTTAAGGAGATCATATTGAATAATTACCGGTTTAAGTTGTAACGTAAAATTCTCACGACACTATTACGCTCGCTATTACGAGATGTATGATTTACTTCATCAATCAGATCAGTACGCTTATCCACGGTGAGTATTTTTCCTAGTGCAATAACGCGTCGCAAATCATCCTCATCACCATTTAAATCAACATAAAAGTCGACCTGATGTTTATTCACTTCTTTAGCATAAACATTTTTCACCGGTGCTAATGAGGCCAAATAATGAGCGGTGGTCGAATATTTTTTAACATTGTTTAAGTTACTTACTCGTACAATTAATCCAGCATCATTAACTCCGCCTGTGAAAACAGCAAAGCGACTAGAAATACTATCTGTTGCTATACCAATACCGCTACTGGTTAATAACGCTAAATCTTCGGCATTTACACTCCAGCTCTCAACTTTATCTTCTTGCATTAAAGACCAGTCTACTTGCCAACTTCCTTTTTTCCAGTTCATTCTCCCCAGCAAAACCGCGCTCACACCGTAGCGCTTACTCGCCTGTTTCACAGGCTCTAAAAACTGTCCCCAAATATCAGTAAATTCAACCAGCTTCTGGTCAGCTGCATCGTATTTTGGCCACATAATAGGCAAGCCACGTCTCATAGCACCTTGTTCCATCACATTTTTAATCTGTGAAAGATCGCTCTGTTTCAATAAATACCGATTACTTCCATCTTTAACCGCCAACCACACCAGCACATTTGGCCGTTGATGTCCCCAGAGAGGCAAACCATTATCACGTAGTAATTGTTTGAGCTTGTTTTTATCAAATTGCATCCACAGCTTATATTTAGGCTGTACCAGGTTAGGTGTTTTTTCGTGATAGCTGGTAATTTCATGATCGCTCAAGGTTCTATAGCGATATTGACTAATAAGTCGCCCAGCATCTGCCAAATTGAGTTGCGTAGGCGCCAGACTGCTACCCGACACACGTACCGAAGTTTCGATTAAACCCTGTTCAAATGCAGCTTTACGGATACTGATATCCTGACTTACAACAGGCAAACTGACTTCATACATTTGCTTAATATCCGTTGCATGCAAGTTAACAGATATGGCTAAGAGTAAAATTGTGCTGAAAAAAAGTGATTTGCGGTTCATTTTCATTCGTGGACTTGGCTCGGAAGATGTACAATACCACATCTTTTAATCGTGATGCTTATCAGGTTCGCAATGTCTCAAACTGACCCAAAAAAATCTACTAATCAATCTCTTAGCTACCGTGATGCGGGTGTCGATATCGATGCAGGCAATCAATTTGTAGAAGATATTAAACCACACGTAGCACGTACCATGCGCCCCGAGGTAATCGGTGGCCTGGGTGGATTTGGCGCTTTGTTTGAAATCCCACTCGATCGCTATAGGAAACCAGTACTTGTATCAGGTACAGATGGCGTTGGCACCAAGCTTAAACTTGCTAACCAGATGAATAAGCATGACACCATTGGCATCGACTTAGTTGCTATGTGCGTGAATGACATACTTGTTTTGGGTGCTGAACCTTTATATTTCCTTGATTACTACGCCACGGGCAAGCTGGATAATGCAGTTGCCGCAGATGTAGTTAAGGGTATCGCGGAAGGTTGTCATCAGGCAGGTGCAGCACTTACCGGTGGTGAAACGGCTGAAATGCCTGGCATGTATAGCAAAGGCGACTATGACCTGGCTGGCTTCTGTGTAGGTATTGTTGAAAAAGACCAAATTATTGATATCACGAAAGTAGACGCCGGTGATGCTCTTATCGCCATCGCCTCTTCTGGTCCTCATTCAAATGGCTACTCACTAATACGTAAAGTATTAGAAGTAAGTGACGCTGACTTAAGCGAACCTTGTGGCGACACAACATTAGGTGAGGCTCTATTAGCACCTACACGTATTTATGTTAAAAGTATTCATGCTCTGCTTGAACAGGTTGACGTACATGCCATGTCGCATATTACCGGTGGCGGCTTACTCGAAAACTTACCCCGTGTAATGCCTGAAAATACTCGTGCACAAATTGATGCTGCAAGCTGGGAACTCCCGGCCGTATTTAAATGGTTGCAGGAGCATGGCAATATTGACTCTCAGGAAATGTATCGCACCTTTAACTGTGGCATTGGTATGGTAATGGTAGTAAACGCAGAAGATGCTGACACCGCTATCGAAACACTGACTAAAGCCGGTGAAGTGGCCTTCAAACTAGGTGAAATCACTAGCTCTAACGGTGCAGCTGACGTTGTTGTTGAATAAACACGGTTTTTTCTACATCACTTCCAATGAGCACTGAACCACTCAATATTGTTGTGCTAATTTCCGGCAGCGGCAGTAACTTACAAGCAATAATAGATGCTATTAACGCTGGTGAGCTACATGCCAAAATTAGTGCCGTAGTGAGCAATCGGCCTAATGTTAAGGGGCTTGAACGAGCTAAATCCGCGGGCATTCCTACTCACACGCTTGATCATACCGAATTTGAAAGCCGTGAATCCTTCGATCGTCAACTCATGCGCACTATTGACCAATACCAGCCACAGCTAGTTATTTTGGCGGGTTTTATGCGTATTCTTACAGATGACTTTGTTGCTCACTACAGTGGCCGAATGCTAAACATTCATCCTTCCTTGCTGCCTGAATTTAAAGGACTTAATACCCATCAACGCGCCCTGGATGCCAATGTTAATCAGCATGGGGTAAGTGTTCATTATGTAAACAATGAACTCGATGGTGGCTCGGTAGTCCTACAGGCAGTGATGAATGTTAGTGAGGGAGATACCGCTGAGTCACTACAACAACGAGTTCATGCTTTAGAATATGTGATTTACCCTATGGTGATTGAATGGATAGCACAGCAGCAACTCGAAATAATTGACCAGCAGGTTTATTTAAATAAGCAAAAACTGACAAGCCCGGCGAAATGGATCAACAACCAACTTTCAATATAATACAAAATTTACGTTTTTTAGGCGCCGCTGTGCTTTTGCTGGTTAGCTGTAATGCATATGCTTCTAATCATTTTCCGCTACCTACGAATCACCACAGCACCTATAGCGTAACTAAATATGGCGCAGAAGTTGGGCAGATTGATAATCACTTTCTGTATCAAGACCAACAAATAAACTACACCTCAAAAGCAAAAACTACAGGAATGGCTGCTTTTTTTCTAAAAGAAGTGATTACTGAAACCAGCCAGCTATACTGGCCTGGAGACAAGGCACTAGAGACACCTCAGCAAACTAGCTACATCCAGCGCCACAAAAAAAAGAAAAAAAAGGACCAGAATATTTCTTTCAGCTGGTCCGGTGCTAAGCTCGTAGATGTAACTAGCTCGTATAAAAATAAATCTGCAATCTTAATACCCAATAAAGAGGTCTGGTCCACTCAGCTACTGCCTATTGTAATGAGCAGCTATTTACTACGAGATGAAAACACCACTGGCGATACTATTCAGGTTGTTGATAGAAATCGATTACGAAATTACGACTTTACTTTAGAAGGCAAAGAGTCCATAAATTTTAATGACACTATGTACTCCTGTTTAAAGTTCAAAATACGCAAACGTAATAGCAGTCGATTTACATACGCATGGCTCTCAGCAGATCACTATTACCTCCCATTGGTAATGGAACAGTACAAAGATAATGAACTAAACGCTAGCATGGCACTTAAAGAATTTAAGTTACTTAAATAAAAGATTTTGATATGACAGACTTATACGATGACGATGGCAATTATATTAGTAGAACCTCTCGCAAAAAAGAATGCGATGAAACGCTTGAGTTAGGAGAAAAAATCCTTGCTTTAACTAAAGATGAACTCTCACAAATTAATATGGATGACGAGCTAAAGTTTGCTTTTGAAGAAGGTCATAAAATAAAGTCCCATGGTGCATTAAAGCGTCAGAAACACTACATTGCAAAACTTCTGCGCGGTAGAGACACAGAGCCACTTGCCGCCCAATTAAACCTCGTCCTTCATAAAGATGATATTCATAGCGCCGCTTTTAAACGCATGGAAAAATGGCGTGACACTTTAATAGCTGATGGCGACAAAGGCATAAATGCATTTATAGAAGAATATCCCCATGCAGACAGGCATCATATGCGGCAACTAGTGCGTAACATAGCCAATGAAAAAAAGAACAATAAACCACCAGCCTCATTCCGTGCTATTTTTAAATATATTCGAGAGGTTGTGGACCAGTCATATAACATCGATGAAAACGGTCTATAATTACTAGAGTTTTATTGAAGGGTATTTTTTATGGATTTTTCTGGCATACATAACTATTACGAGCACCTGGTAACAGACTATATACATACAACTGTCATCCCGAATATGCCTGATAAGTCAGCGGATTTTTTTCTTGATGTCGCTTGCTATGCTCTGTCTAGATTACCTGCTCGCTACATGCGACACGAAATTGATATGGTATTCTATTTGGAAGAATCTGTGCGCGCCGATATGGTTGAAGAAGCTCATAAAGCCGTTGATGTTGCAGTGGATTATATTAAAGTCAATTTCAATAAAAATGAAAGGTATGAATAGTACCCGCATAATTCCCTGCAGGTACCATCACATACCTTATTCCATTTCAGTCGGCTGATTCACCGCATCAATACATACTAATAAGCCATATAAAAAGAATACGCTTACCTATATGGTATTGCGTAGGCCGGATCAAGCAAAGCGAGTCCGCCAGGGATACTTTGCCAGCCAGGTGGATCCACTGAGCTTGATCCACCCTACGAAATCACCTTATATTCGGCATTAAACAAAGGCCATGCAAATTTAATCGCAGGAAATTAGACGTATCAATTTCTTTTGCCCCAGCAATAACTTAAGCCGCTACGTCTGATTTCTCACCGCGACTAAAGACAAATTCATCGTTATCCAATGTCACTTTAATCTCATCACCCGGTAAGAAATCACCTTGCAGTAACTGCTGTGCCAATGAATTTTCAAGGCATTGCTGAATAGCCCGCTTCAATGGCCTTGCGCCATATACCGGATCAAAGCCAGCTTCTCCTAGCTTATCTAATGCTTCTTCACTCACGCTCAAGTCCATATCTTTATCCTGCAGCCTGTGACGCAGGTACTCAATCTGGATGGCCGTAATTTCACGAATTTGCTCACGACCTAATGGCTGGAATACCACCGACTCATCAACCCGATTAATAAATTCAGGCCTAAAGTGCTGGCCAACAATTTCCATCACCGCAGCCTTCATGCCTTCGAAGTCATCCTTTCCAGAAAATTCCTGGATCTTTTGCGAACCTAAATTAGATGTCATCACGATAACGGTATTTCTAAAATCAACCGTGCGCCCCTGTCCATCCGTAAGTCGCCCATCATCCAGCACTTGTAGCAATACATTAAATACATCAGGATGCGCTTTTTCTACTTCATCCAGTAAAATAATTGAATAAGGCTTACGTCTCACGGCTTCGGTTAAATATCCACCTTCTTCATAACCCACATATCCTGGAGGCGCGCCAATGAGTCGAGCGACTGAATGCTTTTCCATAAATTCAGACATATCAATACGTACCATTGCATCTTCTGTATCAAATAAAAACTTCGCCAGCGCCTTGGTTAATTCTGTTTTACCCACACCAGTTGGGCCTAAAAACAGGAATGAACCATTAGGTCGATTCGGGTCAGACAAGCCTGCACGTGAACGACGTATCGCATTTGCTACGGATTCAACAGCTTCATCCTGGCCAACTACCTGCTTGCGAATAGCATCTTCCATGTGGAGTAGCTTTTCTTTCTCACCTTCCATCATTTTGGCAACAGGTATGCCGGTCGCTCGTGATACAACTTCGGCAATCTCTTCTTCCGTCACTCGATTCCGCAGCAATGTCATCTCTTGCATTTCAACCTGCGATGCCATATCCAGTTGCTTCTCCAACTCTGGAATTTGCCCATACTGCAGTTCCGACATACGCGTCAGGTCATTTGCACGTCGCGCAGTATCTAGCTCGAGCCTTGCCTGCTCAAGTTTTTCTTTAATGCTTGTACTGCCATGCAAGGCTGCTTTCTCAGAAACCCAGACTTCATCCAGTTCCTGATACTCTTGTTCCAGCTCATCAATTTCTATTTGCAGCTTAGATAAGCGCTCAATTGAAGCCTTATCACTCTCTTTGGTCAAAGCTTCTCGCTCAATTTTCAGTTGAATTAAGCGCCGCTCCAAACGATCCATTACTTCCGGCTTGGAATCGATTTCCATTCGAATGCGGCTAGCCGCCTCGTCGATTAAGTCGATTGCCTTATCGGGTAATTGACGATCAGTTACATAGCGGTGCGAAAGTACCGCGGCAGAAACAATCGCCGGATCGGTAATATCAACACCGTGGTGTACTTCATAACGTCCTTTTAGGCCACGTAATATCGCAATGGTATCTTCAACACTTGGTTCATCAACAATGACTTTTTGAAAACGTCGTTCTAGTGCAGCGTCTTTTTCGATGTACTGACGATATTCATCAAGTGTGGTTGCACCCACGCAATGTAATTCACCGCGCGCCAATGCCGGCTTTAACATATTGCCAGCATCCATTGCACCTTCAGATTTTCCAGCACCTACCATGGTGTGAATTTCATCAATAAATAAAATAACCTGACCTTCCTGTTTAGACAGGTCATTAAGCACGGCCTTTAAGCGCTCTTCAAATTCACCACGAAATTTGGCACCAGCAATTAATGCTGCTAAATCAAGCGATAACAAACGCTTATTTTTTATGCCTTCTGGTACCTCACCATTAACAATACGTTGCGCCAGGCCTTCAACAATAGCTGTTTTACCTACACCGGGCTCACCAATCAACACGGGGTTATTTTTGGTCCGGCGTTGTAGCACCTGAATAGTCCGGCGTATTTCTTCGTCACGACCAATAACCGGATCAAGCTTTCCTTGCTCTGCACGCTCGGTTACATCAACTGTATATTTTTCTAGTGCCTGTCGCTGATCTTCTGCATTTGGATCATTTACCTTCTGCCCGCCACGCACTTTATCAATTGCCTCTTCCAGGTCTTTTTTCTCCGCACCAAACTCGCGTAATACATCACCTACACGCGTCTTTTCTTCTATACATGCCAATACAAATAATTCACTCGTTATATAATCATCTTTACGTTTTTGAGCGAGCTTATCTGACACATTAAGCAAGCGAGATAAGTCATTAGATAAATGAACTTCACCCGCATTACCTTCAATCTGCGGCAAACGCTCCAGCTCTTCTCCAAGCTTGGAACGTAAGCCATTAACGTTTACATTACTCATCGTAAGTAGATGGCGCACCGAGCCACCATCCTGATCAAGCAATGCTAGCATCATGTGAATGGGTTCAATAAATTGGTGGTCTCGTCCAACAGCGAGAGATTGCGCTTCTGAAAGCGCAGTTTGAAATTTGCTGGTTAATCTATCCATTCTCATGGCATAGCCTCATTAAGTTTTTCTATTAACTAGGAAATGTGGGTATTTCGCCTAAATTCAAGGGGCTTATGGATTTGATTAATCGTTTATCTGTGAATTTTGATATAAAACAATTTCTTGTAACGTCCTGATGCTATTCCTGATTCTTTAAACAGTGCACAAGTAACTCCTGTGTCCCCATTGGCTTACCCAAAAGATAACCTTGTGCAATATCGCATTTATTTTGCTCCAGAAATTCCCAATGCGCTTGAGTAGAAACACCTTCCGCAACCACTTTTAATCCTAGTTTATGTGCCATAGCAATGACCGCAGACGATATTTCCATGTCATCCTTATCGTTAGGAATATCATCTATAAAAGCTCTATCAATTTTTAGAGTATCAATGGGCAAGCGCTTTAAATAATTTAGCGATGAATAGCCTGTGCCAAAATCATCAATGGTGACGGAAATTCCCAACGATTTAATTTGATCTAATAACTCTATCGCAAGATCAATTTGCTCCATCAATGTGGTTTCTGTAATTTCCAGCTCTAAGTTAACTGCTTTAAAATCCGTCTCCGCTAAAACATCTTGAATCGTCTCAATTAAATTAGGGTCCCTAAATTGCCTGGGCGATAAATTCACTGCTAACTCAACATCATTCAAGCCTTGCGATTGCAAATGCATCATGTCTTTACAGGCGGCTCGCAATACCCATTTCCCAAGTCTCACCATCAAGCCGGCGGTTTCCGCTATAGGTATAAAATATTCTGGTGAGAGCTCACCTTTAGCAGGATGAGTCCATCTAACCAATGCCTCAACACCAATTATTTTTTTAGTTTCAATATTACACTTAGGTTGATACTTCATATATAAATCATCATTTTCAATAGCATGACGTAGGTCACTTTCTATTATTAGATGATCAACAATTTGTGCATTCATTTCTTCTGTATAAAATTGAAAATTGTTACGCCCTGAAGACTTAGCTTTGTACATTGCCATATCGGCATTTTTTAATAAAATATCTGCATTCAAACTATCAGCAGGCGCCAGAGTAATACCTATACTCGGTGTTATTAATATTTCATTTTTAAGCAGTTGAACAGGATGTGACATACTCTCCATAATTTTTCTAGCGACAGCTGATGCACCTGACATACCATCGATATCTGTTAATAATATTACAAACTCATCTCCACCCATACGCGCTACGGTATCTTGATGTCTCACACACTGGCGCAAGGTTTCTGCCACTTTCATTAATAGTGCATCACCAACATCATGCCCCATTGAATCATTAATCCGTTTAAATTCATCCAGATCAAGATAGAGTAAAGCGGCGCTGGTTTTGGTTCGAGTCAATGCCTTTAATGCCTGCTCAAGTCGATCACGAAATAGCAGGCGATTTGCTAATCCCGTTAAACTGTCGACATACGCCAATTCTTCCATACGTAGCCGTGCTTCTTTTAATTGAGATACATCTTCACATACCGTTACAAGATGGGTGATTTGATTGTGCTCATTCTTTACAGAAGAAACTGACATCAATACCCAAATATCACCTCCATCTTTTTTACGTAACTGGGTTTCTCCCTGCCATTCATTGCCGGCACTAATAGTTTCCTTTAGTTCCGACAATATATTCATATCGACATCCAAATCATCCGGTTGAAAAATGCGTGCATTACTGCCTATCAATTCTGATTTTTCATACCCTGTAATTGTGCATACTTTGGGATTTACATATTCTATATTTGAATTTTCATCCGAGATCATCACCATCGAGCCACTTTGTTCTACTGCAGATGACAACATTTTTAATTTCAATTGTTGATGACGAATATCCGTTAAGTCCTTAATGCCTTCGACCAGACCATCAAATTTATCCTGGACATCAAACATAGCAGCTGATTCAACTTGTAATAAAATATTATGGCCGTCTTTATGTATGAGCTCAATTTCATAAATATTTGAAATACCTTGTTTACGCTCAGATATTTGTTGCTTACATATCGCCTGATTTTCATCATTCAATAAATTTAATATCGGCATCCCTAGCAACTCATTAACGCTATAACCAAGCATGTCTGACAAGGCCTGATTTACAAATTGAATATTGTTATAGCGATCAATTACCCAGATACCTTCATTAAGACTTTCAACAATACGTTTATATCTACTTCCACTTTCGCCTAAGTCGCGCATCACACTAAAAACATGTTGCGCCCAACCTTCCTCATTTCGCTTAATAACAGTTGCAAGAACTTCTACTTCACACCAGTTACCTTGCTTTTGTTTAATACGAAAATTACAGCTAAGTTTTTTTAGATCACCGGAATACAGCTGATTAAACAAGCTAATGACTCGTGCATGATCATTCGGATGAATTTGTTGACCCCACCAACTTTGGAATATTTCAGCCGAAGGTATTTCATCTACGCTATAGCCAAGTATTTTTGCCCAGTTGGCTGTGAAATTTAATTGCGGAGAGGGTGGCAGACAATAATCGCAGAGCCCTAAACTACATAGGCTCAATGCTAGCGCATTGGATTGTTCTGTATCGATATTCAAAATTGACGACAATGTTTGTTAACTCCCTGTACTGTCCCTTTTAATAATAGATGAGTATTGAGCAACATACCGCAAATTATGAAATTACGGCTATTTTTTATATACCTTTCGCTTAAACAAATCACTACGCCTACTCACCAGGCGATCTAAAAACAATAAGCCATCCAGGTGATCCATTTCATGCTGGATTGCCCTGGCTTCAAAACCTGTTGATTCAATTTCATGTTGAACCCCGGTTTCATCGGTATATTTTAATTTGATTTTTTCTGCGCGGATAACATTACCGGTAAATTCCGGTACGGATAGGCAGCCTTCTCGCCCCATTGCCATGCCATCCCACTCGGTAATTTCCGGGTTCACCATGATCATATGTCCGTGATTGTCCACCGGCTTTCTCATGTTAGATACATCGACAATCACCACGCGTTTAAATGTATTAACCTGGGGTGAAGCAATACCCACAGCACCAGGGCCAGCCTGACGTGTTTGTTCTAACTGATAAATAAAATCGAGTAACTCTTTATCGATATTTTCTACGGATTCCGAGATTTGCTTGAGCCGCTGATCTGGATAAATAAGAATTTCCATATATCAGCACCTAACCTCGCAATGTGTTGATTTCATCTAGATTGACATCAATGTCTGCACCCAGTGTTTCTAGTGCCTGCTGCAGTGGCTCGATTCCATTATTCGCCGTGCCCTCCAATGTCATAATGTATAAAGGTTTATCTGCGCTGCCTCCAATATCTGTTTCTAAATCGATAATATTAAGGCCAGCTTCAGCTAATACAGATGTCACCTGAGCAACGATTCCACTTCTATCTGCGCCGTACACCGTTACCTGTACGTCCGGCTCAGCTAAATCGTCGCCATTGCTGGCGTCTTCATCTATATGTAAATGCAACCCCAGGGTATTACATATTTCCCCTAACACTTCTCGAATGTCCGTTTCCTCCGCATGAGATACGCGCAGCATAATGGAAAAATTCGCGCCTAAACGCATCATTGACGCTTGCGCCAAACTGCAACCGCCCTTAAATAAAGCG
>Ga0316209_1002461_pt1 | contig 14834 bp, 8 predicted proteins | sample 6monopyrite_MG_FD_204945 | JGI IMG/M metagenome (GOLD analysis project Ga0316209, IMG submission 204945) | Microbial mat bacterial communities from mineral coupon in-situ incubated in ocean water Damariscotta River, Maine, United States -... | ecosystem: Environmental > Aquatic > Marine > Coastal...
TATCGATTCTTTGAGCTTTGATGTACTGGTTGTGATAGTGACCCTGATCATTGTTTCCGGTTGGGGTATGACCTACTTTAGCGAGCAATATGGTCATCGGCGGGCACAGAAAAGTAAACGACTATGGTTAAATTTTTATGCGCTGATATCACGGGAATTTTATGTCAGTGATGTCTATACCCGTTTAAGCCGTACACTCCTGACGATGTCCAGTCGCCTGAATGTCTGGTTGAGGTGGTTATAACATGCCCGATTTACTTAGCATTCTCCTCATCGCTATTTTCCTGCCATTGTTTCCGATGAGCATGGTGTTTAATGCCCTTCTCGAAAACATTAAACCTAACGGCTTACGGGTACTATTATTTATACTTTGGCCCTTAATCGGGGTGTTGATTGCGATTAATAGTGAGTTCGTTATACCTGGCTGGTTGTTACCTCTGGCTCTATCGACTTCACTATTGTATGCCATACGCCTGCTAACCTTGCGTGAAGTTAATCAGTGGACGGGGTTTCTGGCAACATCAACATGGAGTTTATTGTGGTTACCTGTAATAGAAGGGAATAGTGCTGAGTTGCTGTATGGTTTTGCAACTGGTATGAGTGTGCCTCTGGTATTACTGGTGTTACTTGCTGCAGGGCTGGAACGACGTTTTGGTGCTGCTTATACTGGTTTATATGGTGGTCTGGCACGAACGATTCCCCGTTATGCTGGCGTGTTAGTCACCGTTGTTATCGCCGCAGTTGCAACACCTCTATTCCCAACCTTCTTTTTTATGCTTGATATGGTTGTTGAAACGATTTCAACGACACCCTCTGCGGCACTGGTTTTATTATTTATCTGGTTGTTCTGGAGCTGGGCAGGTGCACGTTTGATCCAGGGTTTGATCGTTGGGCGAGCCAGTCATAATAAGATTGCTGATATGAGTATCGCTTCGATTAGTTTTTATAGCATTGTGCTTATTGTGTTAATGCTTGGCGGTATTTATCTTGCCGGAGCTATTTTATGAGTTTATCAAAAGGACAACGACTTAGTATCCGTTCCATGATTTATGTGGCGAGTGAACAGATCCCCTTTTTCTGGCCGATGCGTACTTTCATTCATCACAATCCATTACACGGTATGGAAGATTTACCTTTTGAACAGGCGGTGCAGGAAGGTAAAAGATTATTGCATGGCCGGGTATTTTTACGTCGTCCTGTTTATCAAATGTATCTGCAACAGGGCAAGGTTGATAAGCACAGCTTAACTTCACAGATTGCCGCTTATGTCGCTAAGCGTGATGCCATCCCCGGTATTGATCTGCAGCAATGGTTGATGGCGTTGTTGACTGAAACAGAACAAAAAGTCATTTTCAAATATAACATTGCCAGCATTGAAGATGTTCAGGCTGCGGTAAATGAGCAACAACTGGCAACTGATAAGCCCTTTACACCTGATAAATTGCTGCCGTACTTACGTCATGAGTTACTGGGTGACAGGCCGGTTTATGACACGCTTGATGCTTTGTATGGTACTGAAATTGGTAATGAACTTGACGAACTTGTTATCAAAAGTTGTCTAGATTTTTTTGATGAAGGTCAGTCGGTCTGGTCAATGCCAGGACGTAAACGTGGATTCTTCAGTGCCTGGCGTGAAATCGCCAATCGTAATATCCGGCTTTATTTACGCGGGATGGATATCAAGGATATTTTAGCAGTCGATGATTCTCCTGAAGGGGTGATCGCTCATGTCATGCAGACTTTAGGTATCCCGGAGGAACGCTGGGTTCACTACTTTACGCGCGAGCTGGCACAGCTGCATGGTTGGAGTGGTTTTATTCGCTGGCGTTGGAATGCTAAAAACTATTACTGGAGTAAAACGCATCCCGCTGATCTTATTGAACTGGTTGCAATACGTTTAACTTTTGCACTTGCTTTATTGAGTGAACGCCAAAGTGAGCGTGGTCATAATGAACTTGCCACATCAGCACCCGCGATTGACGAGGCTATAGAAAATAGCACGATGGAAACCTATTTGCGCTATGAGCTATTCGGTAAAACTATTTTACCGGCCATGGCGAAGCGTGTAGAGCAGGCGCTGGCGCGCGGTAAGGCATCGCAAATCGAAAAAGTTTTTTATCAATATATTGATTTCAAACGACAACACGAAGCCAATACTCAGGCAGATCGACTAAGTACCTTAGCAAAGCAGGTCAACCAGTTAGATGCATTACAGGCGTTGTCGGCAGATGATTTTAATTATTTGTGGGACAGCTTGCGCATGTTTGAGCTCTGCGAAGGCATGTTTTGGTTGCGTGGGATGGAAGCACAGGCCATCAACAAACTACTGGCCGGTGTCAATCTTGCTCCAGCAGAGCCACGTGATAAACGCCCCTTCGTGCAAGCAATGTTCTGTATTGATACTCGCTCTGAACGTATTCGTCGTCACCTTGAAAGTGTCGGCGACTATCAGACCTATGGAATAGCCGGTTTCTTTGGCGTACCGATGAGTTTTATGGAGCTGGGAAAAGGCAGTGAAATGCATCTTTGTCCGGTACTTCTCACACCGAAAAACCTGGTGCTGGAAATGAGCGTGGCCGATGCTGAAGATGTACATGCGGTGACTGCGCTTGAAAAGGCCATGCATGAACTAAAAGAATCGGTATTCGGCCCCTTTGTTACAGTAGAAGCCATCGGCTTATTGTTTGGCTTTGATATGATCGGCAAGACGCTAATACCGCAAGCTTATAATCACTGGCGCAAAAATCTGCATAAAAAGAAACGTGCTACGCATTTTTTAATTGATAAGCTAAGCCGGGAACAGGCCGACTCGATTTTAAGAACAGTACAACGGGCAGTTATTATTATGGCCGTTGAACAGGATTTTGCACTGGAAGCTGAACAGATCAGTGATGACATGATTCGTGAGTTACGTGAAGTCGCTCTGGGTAGAAGTTTTGGTGCCTCGACATTAAGTAGTACACTGAATCTGAATAAGCAACAGGAGCAGGAATTCATATTACGTTTGCGTGAAACCTATCACATTGATGCTGCTTATACTCAACTGCAAATGGAAAGACTGGGCAGGATTGGTTTTAGCCTGGATGAGCAGGTTGGTTTTGTGAGTCAGGCTTTACACTCAATTGGTTTAGTTAAAGATTTCTCACGTTTTGTTTTATTGTTTGGGCACGGCAGCACCTCGGAAAATAACCCGTATGAATCAGCGTTGGATTGTGGCGCATGTGGCGGTAACCATGGTCAGGTGAGTGCGCGGGTACTTGCGCAAATGGCCAATAAAAAAGAAGTACGTCGTAAGCTGCGTTTGCAAGGCATTGATATTGCGGATGATGCCTGGTTTGTGGGTGCCCATCACAATACCACGACGGATGAATTAGTACTGTACGATCTTGATCATGTTCCTTCTACGCATGTTTTTTATATAGATCGATTACGTACTGGTCTATTAGCGGCTTCGCATCTGTGTGCTCAGGAACGCTTACCCAGCTTGCAAATTAAAGCGCATGAACGTGAACCTACTGCGGCTTATAAAGAAATTGAACGTAATGCTATGGACTGGTCACAGGTGCGGCCAGAATGGGGATTGTCGCGTAATGCTTATATTATCATTGGACGTCGCGATCTGAGTAAAGACATGTCACTGGATGGTCGCGCATTTATGCATTCATATGACTATCGTTTAGATCCCAATCAACGCTTATTGGAAAATATTATTACAGGTCCTTTGGTAGTCGCACAATGGATCAATATGGAACACTATTTTTCAACAGTTGATAATGAAAGGTTTGGTAGCAGTAGCAAGGTTTACCATAATGTTGCCGGGCGTTTTGGTGTTATGACAGGTGGACTTAGTGATTTGCGTACCGGCCTGCCATCACAAACGGTTCTTGATAAAGGGCTACCATTCCATGAACCCTTGCGACTGATTGCGGTGATCGAAGCGCCACTGGAACATGCAAAACGCGCCGTGGAAAGTGTTTTTACCGTCAAGACCTTAGTCATCAATGACTGGATTCGATTGCTTGTGATCGATTCAGAGAAACAGATCGTATATACCTATAATAGTGGTGAGTGGGATGCGCAGCCCCTTTCTGATGTAAATAAATCATCCTTAGTGAAGGAGTCCAACACATAATGAAAAATTTTAATTTTAGTTCAGTCAAAAAACTCGAAATCATTCTGAGTGGTGAGCACCAGGCTTTTGCAACTGATTTGCTCGATAACGCGGGTGTAACCGGTTACACCATTATTAATAACCTGTCTGGTAAAGGGCGTCATGGCTTTCATGAAGGTCACCTGATGTTCAATGAAGAAGATGTTTTAATTATGATTATCGTCGCGATTCCGGAAGAACTGGTTGAACCTATACTTGAGGGGCTGGCGCCGTTTTATAGTGAACACACAGGTGTTGTATTTTTATCGGATATACAGGTTACACGGATGGTGAAATTCAGCAGTTAAGCGTGCGATACTTCAGTCTTTAGTTCCGACGAAGTATTGCTAACAAATATCAACGAGCATTAACCAGAGTATATGCGCATATTTAATGAGATCGGACGCCACAATTTTCGTGGTGATCTATTTGGTGGTATTACTGCTGCAGTCATTGCTTTACCGATGGCGTTAGCCTTTGGTGTTGCATCGGGTGCGGGCGCGGAAGCAGGTTTGTATGGCGCAATCTTTGTTGGATTTTTTGCCGCCTTGTTCGGTGGCTCGCCTACATTAATTTCAGAACCCACCGGTCCAATGACGGTTGTCTTTACCGCGGTAATCGCAAAACTTATTGCTTCAGACCCTGTAAATGGAATGGCAATGGCCTTCACTGTTGTGATTATGGCGGGCATGTTTCAAATTTTATTTGGCGTTATGAAATTAGGTAAGTATGTCACCTTGATGCCTTATACCGTTGTATCCGGTTTTATGTCAGGCATTGGTATCATTCTTATTATCTTACAGATTGGGCCTTTACTTGGGCAGCCTTCGCCAAGTGGTGGTGTTATTGCGGTATTAGAAAATTTACCAACACTACTTTCTGCTATACAAACCTATGAAGCAATGTTGGCTATACTAACAGTATCCATCCTTTTTCTTATACCAAAGAATCTTAAACAACATCTTCCTCCTCCATTGGTGGCGTTGATTGTTGCTACCTTGATTTCAGTAATTTTTTTAACTGAGACAGGTATACGACGCATTGGAGAAATACCAACGGGCTTGCCTGATCTACAGATGCCTATATTTAGTGTCGAACAGTGGCAAGTCATGCTAATTGATGCTGTTGTGTTGGGTATGTTGGGATGTATTGATGCTTTACTCACTTCCGTTGTTGCCGACAGCATTACTCGCAAACGACATAATTCAGATAAAGAATTAGTTGGCCAGGGTATTGGTAATATCATGTCTGGATTATTTGGTGGTTTGCCGGGTGCCGGTGCAACTATGGGGACAGTCGTCAGTATTCAGGCCGGTGCGCGAACCGCTCTGGCTGGTCTGGTAAGAGCAGGAATATTACTCATCGTAATTTTGTGGGCGGCGGACTTAACCTCGGTCATACCATTAGCGGTATTAGCCGGTATCGCGTTGAAAGTGGGCATTGATATTATTGACTGGAGTTTCCTAAAACGAGCCCACCGTATTTCTGGTAAGGGTGCCTTAATTACATATGGCGTAATACTGTTAACTGTTTTTGTTGATCTGATTGCCGCTGTAGGTATAGGTTTGTTTGTCGCCAATGTTATGACCATTACACGACTATCCGAGTTGCAGGCGAATGATGTTAAAGCGGTAACTGATCCTGACAATACAGACCTGGAGTTATCAGAACGCGAAAAAGAAATATTAAGAGATGCCAAGGGTAAAATCATGTTGTTGTATTTACGTGGAACAATGATTTTTGGCAGCTCACGAGCGATTACTCATAAGAACTCACAAATTGGTGGTTGCCATACGCTTGTTGTTGATATTACAGATGTTAAACACCTTGGTGTTTCGGCGAGTTTATCACTTGAGGAATCTATTCTTGAAATGATTAATGCCGGGCGTTCAGTTTATATTGTTACAACCAGAGAGCAGGCTTTACAACGATTGGGTCGTCTGGATGTGCTTAAATATATACCTGAAGAAAATATTATTACGGGTAGAGAGCTTGCGCTGGAACGTATTAGTACAAAGTCCATTGCTTGATAAATAAAGGGAAGCTTGCTTCCCCTTTTTATTGCGCCATGAATTTATACTTAAAATAAATCAGCATTGATCCACATATGCACCCAGATACTTGCAGCATAGCCCAGACCGATCGCCCATGACCATTTCAGGTGAGCGAAGAAGGTATAGATACCACGAGCCTGGCCCATTAACGCCACACCCGCAGCGGAGCCCACAGATAATAAACTGCCACCGACACCGGCGGTTAAGGTCACAAGTAACCATTGACCCTGAGCCATTTCAGGGTTCATCGTGAGTACGGCAAACATAACAGGAATATTATCGACAATAGCAGACAGTACACCGATGGCGATATTCGCTGAAGTGGGTCCCCAAGAGTTATACATAACATCTGAAGCGAGTGCGAGGTAACCGATAAAACCTAAACCGCCTACGGCAACGACAACACCGTAGAAGAATAAAAGTGTATCCCATTCGGCCTGGGCGACTTTATTGAAAATGTCAAAGGGTACAATATCCCCCATATTTTCTTTTGCTCTTTTTTCATCATAAGGCGCTTTATGAAAATTATGTGTTCTCTTCAGGTAGAAACCAAAAAATTGTAAATAGGATAAACCGGTCAACATGCCAAGCACGGGCGGTAAGTGTAAGAAGTTATGGAAGCTAACGGCGGTCATTATTGTTAATAAGAATAGAGCAACAATGATTAACGCACCGCGCTTCATCGGTACATCTTCACTGTTCGCTGTAGGTTTTTCATTGGGTATGGCAAAGTGCATAATGACAGCGGGTATAACAAAATTAACCGCTGCAGGAATAAATAAGGCAAAGAAGCCCCAGAAATCAACAATGCCTTTTTGCCAGACCATTAATGTTGTAATGTCACCAAATGGACTGAATGCGCCACCGGCATTTGATGCAACAACAATATTAATCAGCGCGATAACAACAAAACGCTGATTCTCGCCACCCACTGCCATGACTACCGCTGCCATCAGTAATGCGGTGGTGAGGTTGTCTGCAACGGGAGAGATAAAAAAAGCAAGCACACCGGTGATCCAGAATAACTGACGGAAGCCAAATCCTTTATTGATTAACCATGCACGTAAGGCATCAAATACCCGGCGTTCTGCCATAGCATTGATATACGTCATTGCGACTAACAAGAATAACATCAGTTCTGCGTATTCAAGCAAATTATGACGTACCGCAGCTTCTGCTTCATGTGTCATGCCATTACTGACATAAACATAACCAATCAAAGCCCAGATAATACCCGCGGCAAGAATGACCGGTTTTGATTTACGTAAATGGGTAAACTCTTCAGACATTACCAAAAGATAGGCAATAGCAAAAATGGCAAGCGCAGCATAACCAACAGCATGGTTGGTTAAGTTAAGCGTTTCAGTAGCAGATGAAGCGAATGCCAAATCAGGTAAAAAAAGAAATACAAAAATGCTTATAACTTTATTCACAATGTTATTCCCTGAATATCGGAAGAATATATTTTTTATAACTTAAAGCAGGGCTATACAGAAAGCCCCGCAGAATGTTTTCGTTATATATTATTTAAAAAACAATATTTAACATAGTGAGTGATACAATTAAAAATAAAATAGTCATGATGCCACCGGCTTTTAAGAAATCGGGCACACGATAACCACCTGGGCCCATAATCAATGCATTTACCTGGTGAGTTGGAATCAGAAAAGAATTTGATGTTGCAATAGCAACAGTTAAAGCAAATACCGCAGGATCAGCACCGGCACCGATTGCAATGTTAACGGCAAGCGGAACCAACAATACCGTCGCGCCAACGTTAGACATAACAAGAGTAAAGAAGGTTGCCAAAATTGCGATCACAGATTGTAAAACCCATGTTGGCACATCACCCATCAGTTTTAATGTAGCATCCGCAATCCAGGCGGCAGTTCCCGAGCTTTCAACGGCAAAACCCAGAGGTATTAAACTGGCGAGTAAGAATACTGTTTTCCAACTGACCGCTTCATAGGCTTCATCCATACTCAGTACACCACTTAACACCATTCCCATAGCGCCAACGAGTAATGAAACCGATAAGCGCAGGTCTGAAAAAAGAACAAGGCTTAATGCGACGGCAAAAAAGAGTAAAGCGTAACCTAATTTTTCCGGGCGTACTTCTTCATGTGGATATTCGGTTGTAATAACAACAAAATTTTTCTTGTCTTTGGCAAGCCGGTCCAGTGTATCCCATGTTACATGAGCAACGAGAGTGTCGCCGGCCTGTAATGCTATGTCGCGGACACCGTCACCTTCACGGATCGTTTCTCCGTTGCGTAGTATGGCGAGTAAAGATAAGCCGTAGGTTTTGCGCATCCAGACATCACGAGCGCTTTTTCCTATGAGTGAAGAGCTTGGTGGGATAACAAGTTCAGCAACACCTGCTTTTGCAGCAGATAATGCTTCTGTAAAGCTCACTAACTGTTTTCGCGTTTTCAAACCGAAGGTGTCAACAAAGCCTTGTATTGCATATGGTGAGCCAATAACACCTAATACCGTTTCGGGTTCAATTGCAGTGTCCCGTGCAACACCACCGGCACCAATACGTAGATCATCAGTACCTCGGCGTAAAGCAATAATGCGAATTTTATATTTATGTTCGACATCTTCGAAGATATGACCGACAAGATTACTTTCACTCGGGACTATAATTTCATTTAAATCATAATCCAGGTTATAAAGTTCCTTGAAGTAATCCATTGCACTTGAAGGAGTGTTTGCTTCACTATTGTTTTTTGGCAAAACAAAGCGTCCGGCAATAACAAAATAAAGAATCCCCGTCGCAATGAGAGCAAGGCCGATAGGTGTTACTGAAAAAATACTAAAAGTTTCCATCGGTGTGACATCTTTAGGGAGAGCAGAGTTTGAGGTTAAAATTAAATCGTTCAATAAGATAAGAGGGCTGGAACCTACCATAGTCACTGTACCACCTAAAATTGCGGTAAAGCCCATTGGCATTAATAAACGAGACATTGGCAGACCGGTACGCGCAGAAATACGGCTCACAACAGGCAAAAAGAGTGCTGCTGCCCCCACGTTTTGCATAAAACTTGAAATGATACCGACCGTACCGGAGACGATTGGAATGACACGCTGTTCAGTATTACCTCCTACCTTAAGAATAAAGCTGGCAACTTTTGTCATTAAACCTGTTTTATCCAAACCTGCGCCGATGATCATAACAGCAACAATTGACATAACGGCATTACCGGCAAAACCATTGAAAAGATTTTTAGGTTCAACCAATGGTGCAGAGAGCCCCATATATGAGAAAAACAAGCCGGTTAGACCTAGAACGACCATGACGGTGACGGCAGCGACATCAACTTCAACAATTTCAAAAGCGAAGAGGTAAATAGTCAACAGTAAAATAGCAGATACCCAGGCAACTTCTATAGTTGGAACGATACTGCTGAGGTATAAGCCAAGTAAAATAAAAACAGCAGCTGCAATTATTTTTTTTATGTTTAAATTTTCAAGTGCCTTAGCCAAGAGTATTCCCCCGTATGAATAATAGGTTTCAAAAATTTTTGGTCGTAGAAAGGTGCTGTTGACCATGCGGAATAAATATCTGTCAGGTATTCTTATAGGTCGGCGCTACGTCTATAAGTATATACTGGAATACGCCTTTAAGAAAGCGTGCTAGTATGTTTGAAGGCGAGGGGGGATAAGGAGATAGGAATGAATTTAAAGCAAATTTTTCCTTTTATAGCTTGGTTGGGGGAGTTAAAAGATACTGAGGTATTAAGAGCCGATATTATGGCAGGAATAACGGTTGCGTTAATCCTTATTCCTCAATCGATGGCATATGCGCAGTTAGCCGGTTTACCTGCTTATTATGGTTTGTATATCTCTTTTATGCCGGTCATGATAGCGGCGCTTTGGGGCTCATCTCGTCAATTAGCGACTGGGCCTGTGGCGGTCGTATCCATTATGACGGCAACCGTACTGGCACCAGTGGCGACCAGCTCGGAGCACTATATTGCTTTAGCCATGTTTCTGGCTTTATTAGTGGGTATTTTTCAACTCTTCCTAGGGATATTTCGTTTGGGGTTAGTGGTAAATTTTTTATCACATCCTGTTGTTGTTGGTTTTACAAATGCCGCTGCACTCATTATCGGGCTCTCACAGCTATCTAAAATCTTTGGTGTTGATATGCCCGGCACAGCAAGTGAGCATTTTTTAGGTCGGGTATGGGGGGTATTTGAACAAGTGGGGGATACGCATGCTTTTACATTGGTAATGGCACTAGCTGCATTAATGGTAATGCTTATTATTAAAAAATATGCGCCCAAAGCCCCTAATGTATTGATTGCGGTGGTGTCCGCAACAGTGGTTAGTTGGTTATTTGATTTTGAAGAAAAAGGTGGTGCTGTTGTAGGCATCATTCCTGAAGGACTTCCTAAGTTAGAAGTCCCGATATTTAGTTTTGAGTTATTTGGTTCATTATTCTCCGCTGCTATGGTGATTGCATTAGTGGGCTTTATGGAAGCAATATCCATTGCAAAAGCCATGGCAGCAACAACTAAAGATCATATTGATCCTAATCAGGAATTGATTGGTCAGGGCTTAGGTAACATTGTAGGAAGTTTTACCCAGGCCTATCCTGCCAGCGGCTCATTTTCGCGTTCGGCAGTAAATTTAAATGCTGGTGCCCGTACAGGCTTTTCATCGGTGGTAACAGCAGTTATCGTTGTAGTTACATTATTATTTTTGACGCCGTTGTTATATCACTTGCCACAAAGTGTATTAGCGGCCGTTATTATGCTCGCAGTGTTTGGTTTGATTAATATTAGTTCTGTAAGACACGCTATGAAAGTAAACAAGCATGATGGTATTGCTTCAATCGCAACTTTTACAGCCACCTTGGGCTTAGCTCCTCATCTTGATCAAGGGATTTTACTGGGAGCAAGTCTTGCGATAGGGTTGTACTTATATCGAACCATGAGCCCCAAAATTGCTTTTCTTGGACGACATCCGGATGGTACCTTGCGCGATATTACTGCTTATGAAAATTTACCTGTAGATGAAAAAATTGTTGCAATACGCTTCGATGGCACGCTTTATTTTGCTAACGTCTCTTATTTTGAAGAAGCTATTCTAAAAGCTTCTGCCGCTCACCCTAAGGCTAAATTTATATTAATTGTGGGTAATGGAATTAACCAGATTGATGCTTCTGGTGAAGATGTATTACACCATTTAGTTGAACGCTTACGTGATAATGGAGTGCAGCTGGTTTTTAGTGGTTTAAAACGACAAATAATGGACATACTAAACAGGACACACTTAAAAGAAAATATTGGTGAACAGAATATTTTTCCAACTTCGAATTTGGCTTTAGAATCAATATATGAACAACTGGATGCTGCAGGTGATGGAGATGTTTATTGTCCGTTACGGCCCGGTTTCAAAGCAGAAAATTATCAGAGATAGGCTGGTTCATTATTACGAATAAAAATTTAAAAATGTCTGCTTTGAAAAAGCGTGTGAATAAATCCCATACGATATATTCGTGTGGGATTTTTTACTTAATTTAAACTACAAGCCATGTTTCCTTGCACAGCAATATCAATGCAAGCAGGTTTAGACAAGCTCCTGTTATCCATGATGTCAGATAACTCTTGCTTAGCTTTGTTATTTGAACCTGTAAAAAAAATATATGGCATTAGGATATTAAAAAAGACTTTGCCAGGTTTACATTATTATTTTGAGCGGTTGTCAGTGTGTTTTTAGGGCGTTGCTGTAGGTAAGGTCACCCAAAACTCTGAGCCTTTACCGTACTCACTATTGAAACCGATTTCTCCCTTCATGTGTTCAATTATATTTTTTGTTATGACCAGGCCAACGCCTGTTCCCTCAATTAACTCAGATTTTTCCTCGTCGCGAGCAAAGGGTAGGAATACCTTGTCATAAAACTCAGGTTTGATACCAACACCATAGTCTTTAAAACGAAGTTTACATTGCTGGTTGTGTCGTTCTAATTTGATGTCAATATGACCGTTTTGTTTATTGTATTTAATTGCATTGCTTAGCAAATTTATACATGTTTGTTGCAATCTTTTGTAGTCAGCAGTAACAAAACATTCGTCGGGACTGGTTATATTAAAACTAATATTATTACTCTCCATTAGAGGAGCAACTATATTCAGACTAGTCTGTAAAACATCAGTACAAGATACTTTTTCTAATTCGAAATCAATAGCTCCTGATTCTATTTTCGCTAAATCCAAAATTTCATTGATGAGAGATAATAAGTAATCACCCGCAGACATAATTTCATCGACATTTATAGAAATTTTTTTATTTTTGGGTTCTTGCAATTTTATTAGTTGACTAAATCCGAGAATGGCGCTCAATGGTGTTCGTAGTTCATGGCTCATACTCGATAAAAATTCAGATTTTGCTTTATTTGCTTTTTCTGCAGCTGCTTTTTGGGTGTAAAGTTCTGCTGTTTTTTTATCTACAATTTCTTTTAAATGATGGCGATGTTGATTTAATTCTTTCTGAGACTGGGTCAATTTTTTATTAATTGAAAATAAATATATCGTATAAAAAATAATTAAACTTGCAAATGCGAGGATTAATATCATTATTACCCAGTGTTTATTCCATATTTTTACAAAAGTAATATCCTGATGACTGAGCTCATCTGCCAGACTGTAGACTTCACTATAATCTAACGGAGCCGTCCAATTAAAGTATTTTCCGGATATTGCAGCAGCTGATGTCGGCTTAATGCTTAACAAGCTATGGAATACTTTACCTGATATCTCACTTGAGATATGGGGCATGACAGCAAAAGGCCATTCCGGATAAAGTTGGGTGCTATGTAAGGCCGGCAGGCTATCTTTTTGCAGGTTCAACACTTTGATATCCGTTAATTTTATTTTTCCTTGTGCGGCTAACTGTTCAATAATACCTGTACGAACCACGCCAATATCTGCGTTTCCGTTTAGTACGGCGTTGATAACCGAATTATGTGTATTATCAGATGTGTATATAACTTTACTGGCATATTCGTGGATATCAATGTCATTATGGATGAATTCACGTAATGCCATGCGCCAACCTCCAAAAGCTTCCTGGTGTACACCGATAATACTTTTGTTCTTCGCATCTTTTAAATAATTGATATCACTTCTGTCAGAACGGGTAAAAATAGCGGAAGAAAATTCAGTTGAAGCAACTCCATTGGGTTGTTTTTTATTTAGAGTTAAAAGCCGGGTAATACCTGACTGTTTACTTAGTTCGGTGTAGGCGAGTGGGTTTGTTAAAATAAAATCAATTTTTTTATTCTCTACCGCAACTCTCATCTCTTGAAATCCAAGGATAGGCTCTAATTTAAATCGATGTGTTTTTATTTGGCTGTTTAAAACATCAATAGTTTTTGACCATTGTTTTTCAGCTTCAGTAATACCAAAGATAGCGCGTACCCCGACTTTGAGAACATTATTATCGGATGCCAGAGATATCATAGGACTAAATAATGTGAAAAAAGAGCAGGCTAGAATAACCTTATTCACTTTCGTAAAACCCATACATATATCCATAATATTATTGTTATTATTTATTCGCTTTATAGTACAACAAACATTAAATAAAATTGGGCGACATGTCACACTTTACATGTAATGATTCTACAAAACAATATCAATATGACTTGTGGGGTTAATATTCTTTATTGAAAAACCTGTTTATGCTCAGAAAGGAGACATAAAAAAAGCCCAGCATACGCTGGGCTTTCTTAATCAAATTTAATAAAGCTTACTGACGAACAGCTGGGCCATTAACTTTGATACCGTTACTCATGTAAGTATGGAAATACTCAAGAGCAACGTACTCTGGATGTTGCTTACCTTTAGCTTTTAAAGGCTTAGCACGAACCTGCTTGTTACAACCGCCATAACGACGTTGGATTGTACCAAAACCATCGAAAGGACCTGTTTTACCTTTTTTGCCCGCGGTTTTCTTAGCCCATTTACGACGCCATACTGGGAAGTGAGATACCTGACCTAGCGCAGGGCTAAGTAAGTTACCACGCGCCATCATGCCATGGTTGTAAACGTGACAATCAGCACAAGAGAAATTTAATTGACCACGTTTAGCATAGAAGTGCTGCTTACCCTGGTTATAAATTGCCATTGATTTTTTGCTGCTATCAATTTTTACGTTGATTTTCTTGCCTTTTGAAGTGCTTGTCATATAAGCCGCGATACCTGCGAATTTACCCTTACCAAACTTCAGTTTTTCCTTTTTAGGGTCAAAACCGTTTTTCTTGATACAAGCCATTAGGTCGCCCTCTAAAGTGCGAACTTTACCTGCTTTTGCATCAAAGTAGGGGTAGTTTTGACGAATACCTTTTCCACCTTTTTTAAAGCATTTAGCCACTTTATATTTTTTGAAGAGTGCAGCGCCGGCATCGACACCATCTTCATATGGAGGAAATTCTTCAATATTTTCCCATTCTGCACGACGGTTTTCATCTAACGCGTAGATACCGTTTGCGTAGTCTTGCATTTTGACTCCAGGATTCATTTTTAAGAAGTAAGCACGAAACTTCTTAAGATCCTCTGATGGAGAAGCGCCAGCCATCATCGGTGCTAAGCCGATGACTAAAGCCGTTGCTGCTATGA
>Ga0316209_1002462_pt1 | contig 14832 bp, 10 predicted proteins | sample 6monopyrite_MG_FD_204945 | JGI IMG/M metagenome (GOLD analysis project Ga0316209, IMG submission 204945) | Microbial mat bacterial communities from mineral coupon in-situ incubated in ocean water Damariscotta River, Maine, United States -... | ecosystem: Environmental > Aquatic > Marine >...
CTTTAATCTGAAAATCGTCGTAGAGCATTTCGCGTTGCCCGGTGGTGAGATTGACTTGATCTTTGGTGGAATGCGCGAGTCCTTCTGATTGGAAACGTCCGATGAATTTTCCATCAACAAAAGTTTCCATCGCATCACCTTGAATGCGAATGACTAATTGATGCCAGCTTGATTGATCGAGATCAATTTTATGTCGGGAAGATTTTGTTTTCAGCAATTGGACGATTGAATCATCCAGTTTCTTTTTTGCTTTTCGCATTTCGCGAATATCTTTTCGAAAGATGCCTGTCTTTCCGTCGTACATCGTTAAGAATTTTGGCGAGACCGCGACGTGACAAATATGCCCTGCGTGTGATGATTTGCAGGTTCGGTCCCGGTACATCACTTGAAAGTTTTTCGAGCCTGCAAATTTGAAACGAACCGATACTTCCAGATCAGCCTGCGGTTCAATGCGAATGGTGTTCACCGAAGGGTGACCTGCATCTTCGGGCGTAATGCCGACCATGACGCCATCACGAATAACCGAAGCACTTTTATACATGCCCCAGCGTTTGCTCAATCTGTCTGCTGAGAAATCATCTTCAAAAATAACCTGCTGAAAATGATCGGGCGAAATTGAAGCCGTTTCAGGCTCCGCTGCATTTGTTGTCATGAACGTCAGAGGGATCAGCAAAGCAGCGAGAGAAGCAATCTGTTTCATAATTATCGGTCCTTTAGAAAGACAATTGTTATTCGTCAGGTTATTATACAGGCTGATTTCTATATGGCGAGTCTGTCGCCCTGGCGTTCAATATCCGTAACTAAATTAGTATTCATTATGACCAGCACCATTCAAAGTATCTCCCTTTTTCTTAACCAATTTGCACCACTTACCACGGCTGAAAGTTGGGACAATGTTGGCTTACTCCTGGGGGATTCTGCACAAGAAATTGATGCGATACTGACCTGTCTCACATTAACCCCGGATGTTGCAGCGGAGGCGATTGAACGAAACGTCGGTTTGATTGTCACTCATCACCCGATTCTTTTTCGAGCCATACAAAAAATAACGACGGATACTCCAGAAGGGCAAATGCTTTTGGATTTGGCTGCGAATCGCGTTGCCGTTTATAGCCCGCATACCGCGTTTGATAGCGCGAGCAAGGGCATCAATCAACAATGGGGCGAACAATTGAATCTTCAGAATATAGAGCCACTTCGCCCATTCAACGAAAGCGAGCTGGCAGAGAAATCTCCCGGAGCGGGGCGGTGTGGCGATTTGCCGAAATCTGTTTCGTTGAATCAGTTCATCGAGCAGGTGAAAGAAGTTTGCAAAATTAAACAGTTGCAGTTTGTGGGCGATCTGAATCAGGAGGTCAACAAAGTTGGTATCGCCTGCGGTGCGGCTGCGGAATTTATGCACGAAGCAGCGACTCTGGACTGTGACGTTTTAATCACAGGCGAAGCCCGTTTCCATGCCTGCCTGGAAGCACGAACCAAGCCGATCTGTTTGATACTTGTCGGGCATTATGCTTCAGAACGATTTGCGTGCGAACAACTGGCGACCGTTTTACTGGCAGCGTTCGCCGGGTTGACGGTTTTTGCCAGCAAGATTGAATCTGATCCCATCCAATTTGGATAGAGTTCAATATCAATTCGGCAATATGAAACGATACTTCACGCGGTCACTATTGACTCATTTGACGGCAAGCCGAAAGTGACATTCGAGCCTGTTTATCCGGCCCGCGTTCGCAGTCGCCTTCGGCTTGCCGTTAAACAATTGTGCAATTCTTGACCGCAAGTAGTATAGAAATCACGCGGCGGTGGAATTTCCCTTTGACTTAAACTCGCCGTTTTCGCCGACGTCATCTACTTGGACAGTCAAGCGTTTGGAAACTCCTGCTTCTTCCATCGTGACGCCAAAAATACGGTCCGCTGCGGTCATTGTTCTTTTACGATGCGTGATAACAATGAATTGCGTCTGATCGTGGAATTGTGTCAGCACACTGGCGAAGCGATCAATATTCGCTTCATCTAACGCCGCATCAACTTCGTCCAAAATACAGAACGGACTCGGACGGCTTTTGAATATCGCGAGCAGTAATGCAACCGCGGTCATTGTTTTTTCTCCCCCCGAAAGCAGCGAGATACTGCGGAGTTCCTTGCCGGGAGGACGAGCAACAATTTCGACTCCACATTCAAGCGGGTCGGCTTCGTCTTCCATAATCAAATCGCCTTCGCCTCCACCGAACAGTTGTCGGTAAAGATGTTGAAACTGTTCGCGAATAGTGACGAAACTTTCCAGAAAAATTCGGCGAGATTCCGAATTCAATTTTCGGATGATATCTTCCAATGTTGCTTGCGCATGTTTCAAATCCTGCAACTGCGTACTGAGGTGCTTGTAACGAAATTCAATTTCATCCAATCCCTGCAACGATTCCGGATCGACCGCTCCCAGTTTTTTTATCTTCTTGCGTAATCGCTGTACTTCACGATCAATTTCTTCTCGTGCCTGTTCGTACGGAATTTCAGAATCTTCCCATGCCCATAGATTTTGCTCAAACAATTCTGCATCGATCAAAGAAAGAGGATCCGTGATTTGTTCATTTTGCAGAAGGGATTCATCCTCGCCATCTTGTCGAAAATCACTCTGTTCTGGAACGCGTTCAGCGGTTTCGCTCTCTTCTTCCTGATCTTCTGTATGTTGTTTGGCTGCTGGCTGTGGGAATTCTATTTCCGGGATTTCTTCGCCTGATCGCATCGCATGATAAGGCGTGCAGGCAGAAATCTGGTGTTCGTGCAAATCGCGTAACGTGAGCTGATAATCATCGCTCAACTTTTCGACAATCGATTCCAATTCATTTTCGAGGTCTTTTTGTTCAATTCGCAAATCTTGCAACTGTTGTTCGTGCGTTCTTCTCGATTCGGTAATCGTGCGGAGTTGTTCGGTTAGATGATCGCGTTGAATTTGTGTTTCTCCGCGCATCCGGCGTACCTGTCGCGATTCCATCTGGAGTTGTTCGCCGATCAAATACAATTCGGCCAATTGCGATTGCGCATTCAGAATTTGTAACTCGGTCTGATTCTTTTTCTGAATCGCCAGGTTTAGTCGAGAGACTGCTTCGTTGTACTGATTGTCTCTTAAACGTGAATCGTTGCGTAATCGTTTGAGGACATTTTCAATCGCGGTTAATTGTTCTTCCACCTTTGCCAGCCCTAACTGATACTGACTTTGATTGGTTATGAGTTCCTGTTTCTGATTCTGGAGCAATTGCAATTCTTCTTCGCCCGTTGCGATTTGCGCAGCAATTGAACCCAGCATCGTGTGATATTCTTCCAGCTTGTGTTGTTCCTGTTCAATTTCGCGAATGACATCTTGCTGTTGCTGCGACAACGCAGCAAGATCTTGTTCAAGACGCCCTTTTTCCTGAATCGCCTGTTTCTGATTCGTGCGGGCCAGCATCAGTTTTTGGCTCAGCTCTGTTAATTCAGTTGATTGTTCTTCCAGCCAGCTTTGTGCATTTTTGATTTCCGCATCCAGCCGAGTGAGCAGGTCATCAAACTCGGTCGTTTTATCTGTTAAGCGGTAGATGTGCCGATCAAGTTGCTCGACTTCTTTCTTTAATCGTTTGATCTCACTCCTGCGGGAAACGATTGAGGATTCCATTTGCAGCGTGCCGGTTTGAATCATGCCATCGCGGTCGAGCATGTCTCCCTGTAAGGTTAGAAATTGAAGCGGAATGGGAGCCGCCAACGAAAATCTCCTGGCCGCTGCGAGCGTATCGACAACCCAGGTATGCGACAAATAACGTTCGATCAAACCGCGATAAGCTGGTTCACATTGCACGAGATGATCGGCACGAGCGATCACATTTTCCGATTGGCGTAACGATTCCAGATATTTTTGAACGATCGGATCGGTCGATTCCACAGACATCGCTGCTTTACCGCTGGGAACTTCCAGAAAACCGATGCGTCCTTCAAACTGAGTCTCGCCACGATCCAGATATTCCAGAATTGGCTGAAGCTGATCGACAATAATCATTTCCGAACCGCCCCCGCCAGCGAATGCGATTTCGATCAACGGGGCGTATTCAAGTTCACATTCGATGTAATCAGCCAGAATGCCGAGTACATGCTTCCAGGGAGGCAGCGGGCTTTGTCGGGAACGCTGCAATATCTCCTGAACGCCGACACTCAAACCGAGTTGGCGCCTTTCCATATCTTCCAATAGCCCAAGCCGTGCTTCCCAGGCGCTGCGTTGCTCGCGGTCTTCTCTCAGGCGTGCATGGATGGCTTCCAGTTCGTGCCGCAGTTCCTGCTTGCGAGCTTTAATATGATCAATTCGTTGTTTATGCTCCTGATTAACCGAAGCAGCTTGCTCGTAAACTTCTTGTGCGTTTTCCACTTCGACTGTTTTCTGGTGAATCGCTTCGGCTGCCTGTTTGATCTCCCCTTGTACACGCTCAACGGCTGCCAGAACAGTTTCCTGGCGCTGTTTCAAATGGACAAGGTGATTTTCGGAAGTCGCCTGAAGACGCAATTGCTCCTGCTGTTCGCGTGAAAGATTGCTCTGGGATTCTCTTTGTAAATCGATCCGTTGAGCGAATTCGGCCAGTTGCGACTCATCCAGATGCTGCTCTTGCTGTTTCTGTTCGACAGCCAGTTTTGCCTGAAGAAACAGTTCTTCTTCGCATGCAATTTCCTGCTGGATTTCATGTACTCTGCGTTTAAGTTCCTGCCGCTGTTTCTGGAGGATTTCGCATTCGTGATCGATTTCGCTGCTGCGTTCGCGTTGATGATGCAGCGATGTTTGCAGACTGGAGCGTTGCTGCATTAACGTCGATAAACTTCCTTCTGTTTGTTGAAGTTGTTCATCGATGCGAGTGAATTCGTCCCGCAACTGTTTTCGCTGTGACTCGAACGATTGTTGCTCGATTTTCGTTTGATTCACCTGCTCGGCCAGGGTGGCTATTTCAGCATTCCGGTTTGTCAGAGTGAAAAATAACTGGCGAGAATCGTCGGCGGCTAATCCGAGCCAGAGTGCATCGTAACTTCTTGCCAGGTCGCGAAACTTCGCCGCTTTGCCTGCCTGACTTCGACGCGCATGCAGTTGTGTTTCCACTTCGTCGACAATATCGGTTAGTCGCAGCATGTTTTGAGAAACACGTTCGAGCTTTCTTTCTGCATCCACCCGGCGAGATTTAAAGCGACTGATCCCGGCTGCTTCATCAAATAAAATGCGTCGTGTGGACGGATTTCCCTGCAGTATCTGCGCAACCCGTCCCTGTTCGATAATCGAATAAGCAGAAGTCGCGGCACCGGTTCCCATGAAAAGTTCACGGATATCTTTGAGCCGGACAATTTCGCCGTTGATCAAATATTCGGAATCGCCCCCCTGATACAGGCGGCGAGTGATGCGAACTTCATCCGCATCGAAATCCAAAAAACGCGTGCTGTTCCCAAACGTTAACGATGCTTCTGCAAACCCGTTTGGTTTGCGAGAGCGCGAGCCGCTGAAGATGACGTCTGACATCGACTTGCCACGCAGACTTTTGGGACTTTGATCTCCCAGCAGCCACTTCATGGCATCAACAACGTTACTTTTTCCCGAACCATTCGGTCCGACAACGCATGTAATCCCCTCTGCGAATTCGAACAGCGTTCGATCCGCAAAACTCTTGAAGCCGAAAACTTCGAGGGATTTCAGCATGGTGAGATACTGTTACTGGAAAAGAAATAATTGAGAGTCAGGCGAGCCGGGTCAGTGATGACCCTGGTGGTTTTTGTGTGTCGTTTGGTCGCTGGGAATAGAGCATAATCACCAGGGGTTAACACCCCCGGCTCGTCTTTTATTGCCGAGGAGGGCCGTCTGCCTCTGGATAAAGGAGTTCACCTTCTGATTTCGGTTCGAGGAATTTCGCCGTTTTTTTGATCGGGTTGAATTTCTTATAGAACGGCCTTCTATCTTTTTCAGGTTGAACTCGTGAAGGAGCTTCTTTGATGTCTTCTTCTTTCGATTTCGGTTTTGATTGAAATAGAATTGATTTCTTTGCTGTTTCTGTTTTCTCTTCGTTCTTTTTTTCGGAGTTCTTTTTGTTTATCGGGGCAGTTTTCTCTGTCGCTTTCTTTTCTTCTGGAGGCTCTTGCTTTGTTGTTTCATTGCTCAACAATGGTTTGAGTGCCTCTTTGTCATCATCTTCTTTGATTTTCATGTACTGATTTGGAGCCATGTTCTTTCTTCCGATTTTCTTCCCTTTTCTGGTCGATGACTTCCCGTTGGGGTCAGTACCAGGGCGATAATAAACTCGGCCTGCTTCGGGGAGCATATCGATACCGATTTGACCGGGAAGGTTGTGTTGTCTTTCTGCTTGTACAAGCATCTGGGCAAGGTCGGGGTAGCTGGCTCCAAGCTCGGCAGCGGCTCGAATCACTTCTGCAATTTCACTGGAAACGACTTTCCGCTGATCTTTCTCGCCAATGCGATATCGGCTCACAATTACTTCGTCAGAGCCGGGAGCAGCGTTGATCCTGATATGTGGACCGGCTGCGATTGCAATCGGCATATTGAATGTTTGTTTGCTTCCAAAAATCACAATTTCCGCTTTTTGATGATGCGTTAAATGAATCATCGGCTTGCCGGGAACATCAATCACATGCAGTTGGCATTGATCATTCAACGTTTCGCCCCGTACAAGTGGATCGTTTTTATTGACAGTCGTTAAACCGCGAAATGCACCGTAGCGGGTCTCCATCAATTCTTCATTCATCAATTGACTAAAATAATAATGCGTTTCACCATCATCAATCGTCGACATAGCTGCCATGGCAAAGACACGGAAAGCAGGTTCGTCTTTCGCCGCTTCATACAGAACCTTTAACCCCGCCGTTTCACCAAGATAGGCAAGTGCAACAGCAGCGTGGAACTGAGATTCCAGAGTATCCGCCTTCAAACCTTTTTTCAGCTTGGGAATTGTTTCCGGACCGATCGCCTCTAGCTGGATCGCAGCCAGTTCCGCTTTTTCGGGGATCATCAGCTCTTCTTCAAGCCGTTCGACGCGGACCTGCTGCTCTACTTCTGTTTCTCGGAAAGAAATATTCTGGATCACTTGAACATAACGAGGGAAGTTTTCTTTATAAGCAGGATGAATTTTCAGAATTATTCTTTTATCACTTTTGGCCTTGGCGAGTGGTTCGCGATGACCGTAACTGTCGTAATTAAAAAATCGTGTTCCGATTCGGCTGGAAATTCGTGTTGCATTACGCACGCTACGCACATCTTCTTTCATGTAAAGACGCATATCTCGCGATTCCATGCCGACTCCACCACCGATCACACGTCCTCGTCGAAGCAGACTGCTCGATTTCCCTTCACCAAGAGAAACCAATATCGGCCCCGAAGCTCGTGCCCGTTCTTTACCGTCGATCACTCCACGACCTGCAACGACAGCTCGTTCGCTCAGCCTGCATTCAAGCAGCCATCCGCCATTCAGGCTTGTTGTTTCGCTTCCTTCGGGAAGTCGCACTTCGATATCAAAGTGATCCCCCGGTTGTACCAACGGCGGCAAATAGGCACGCACAATCACCAGGGCAGTTGAAGGAGAACGAATAATACTGTTACGGTTCGGTATATCTCGTCGCTGCATATCTTTGAGTAGCGCCGTTCGATACTGCGAAGGAGGGGGATCGCCGCCGGTTCCATCCAGTCCGGTCACTAACCCGACACCTTCAAGCAGAATCATATTCAAACCGGAAACGGTGACATATTGCCCCAGAAATGGAGGATCAACTTCCTCGGGGCCTTCATCCATATCGAATTCATCAAATTCATCGACTTCATCAGAATCAGCCGTCTTAAAAGCCATCTTACTCAACGAAGGCATCGCCAAACTTCCCAGATTCAACTCCATGCACCCCTGCATCGCGATCAGAGGAATGATGCTCAACGCGCATATTGACCATTGCAGAAAATCCTGTCGCAAAAAATGCCCTTCTCGCGAGGGAGTCGTTTTTGAACACTCAGTAATCCGGGAATCCGAACGGGAGGGCAGGGATTTCAGAGACATGTTGTACGTCCTGTAAGGAGAATAGGCAGTAGTTTTCAAGGAGAAAACCTTGTTTGCATAAACTCTGAGAACCCAGCACGGCTGGTCTGTTCTGACCGCCGAAACTAAAATGAGGGCTTCAAAATTTTGTGCACCGCACGTAAACTCTTATCGTTAGAAATACAGACATTTCTGCCTGCGAGAAGGGAAATATAGGGGTAGGGTTTGGCTCTTAAAAGTGAATCGAACTCAATAAGAAGGCCAAAATATCGAAGAGAGGACTCGCAACTTACGCAACAAAGCTGGGAGAGGTCAACAGAAGATTTTCATCCTGGTCGTTTTGCAAATAATGCTCTGCCTGCTCCCATCAAATACGATTTCCATCGCAAACGTTTAACGGCAAGCCGGAGCCAAACAGGAAAAATGTAGGTTAGGCTTTCCAGCCTGACACGAATTGCACTGATCTTTGTTACTATTCAGTGATGTTGTAGGGTCCGCTACCAGCGGACCATGAGGGGAAGTGGAACCCCAAATTTCACGCGGTGGTCCGCGGGTGGCGGACCCTACAGACAACCTTAATTTCTGAAAAACCAAATATTGCTGAATAGTTACCTTTTTTGAAAAAGGAAAAAATCAGGAAAGTTGGTTTTGGTAAAGAAGTTTTATTGGTAACTATTCAACCACCCATTACTGAATAGTTACTTTTATTGTTCAAAAAGAGTCTGCGAGAAATCCTTTGCGTCGCCGCGTCTTTGCGTGAGTCATTTTTTTCAGAAAGCCAGAAAGTCAGCAATATTTTCATCAGGCCAGGTTAACACCCCCGGCTCGCCTGAAACCTGTTTGTTTTACTAACGGTAAAAGTTTGCGAACAGATCGCAAATTATAGAAATACAGTTTTTGGTTCCGGCGGTCAGAACAAACCAGCCGTGCTGGGCAGTCGTGATCGGCTTTACGAAATCGCTTCAGCAAGGGAACCCATTTTCCCGATCGCGACAATTCCTGAATCGGTCACGGTGAACCCGCGTTTGCGGTCTTGTTCGAGGTCGTAACCAATCGTCATTCCTTCCGGGACGGTGACTCCTTTATCGATAATGGCCCGCCGGATTTTCGCGTGCCTGCCGATGTTGACATGATCGAAAAGAATTGAATCTTCTACCCGGGCCCAACTGTTAATGCGAACGCCAGAGGAAATAATTGAGCGAACCGCCTGACCACCTGAAAGAATGGATCCTGCACAAACAAGAGAATCCATCGCGAATCCCATACGGGGATTTTCCAAATTTTCCTGGGCAAAAACAAACTTTGGCGGCGGGAGCAACGGCTGATAACAGCGAATCGGCCATGATTGATCGTAAAGATTCAATTGCGGATGAACTGCAATTAAATCCATGTTCGCTTCGTAATACGCATCAAGAGTACCGACATCGCGCCAGTAAGAACGTTCACCGCTGTTTTTATCTTTGAAGGGAAACGCTCGCACCAAATGTTTGTCTATAATTCGCGGAATGATATCTTTGCCGAAATCGTGGGAACTTTCCCGCATGGTGGCATCTTTACAGAGTTCCTCGAACAGAAAATCTGACTTAAATGCGTAAATCCCCATCGATGCCAGGCAGCGACCGGGATCGCCGGGAATCGATTTTGGATGCTCTGGCTTTTCCTGAAAATCGATCACTCGCTGGTCGCTATCGATACCCATCACGCCAAATTCTTTCCCTTCCTCGATGCTGACCGGCAGGCAGCCAATCGTCACCGCGGCGTTCGATTCTATATGTTCCTTGAGCAGGACATCGTAACCCATTTTGTAAATATGATCGCCCGAGAGAATGAGGATGTTGTCCGCATCCGTTTTTTCGATGGTATAAATGTTCTGATAAACCGCATCCGCTGTTCCCTGGTACCATTGTTCGTCGATGCGCTGCTGAGGCGGAAGCACATCGACATATTCGTTCAACTCTCTGCATAAAAATCGCCAGGCTTGATGAATATGGCGATCAAGACTGGCAGCTTTGTACTGTGTTAAAACCAGAATACGCCGCAAGCCGCTGTTGATGCAGTTTGAAAGGGCGAAATCGAGAATCCGGTAACTTCCCCCAAACGGGACAGCCGGCTTGGCTCGATCCCGAGTCAACGGTTCCAACCGGCTTCCTTTGCCTCCCGCTAATATTAAAGCAATGTTATTCCGCATCCCTGATGCTCCTTCGTGTTGTAAAGCCCCGCATTCTCCATGCTTGCCAATACCATGACATTGTAAGAAGTTAACAGCACTTTGAACAACCAGACAGCAATGATAATCGTTAACAGGGCGCCTGAGTCATCCCTGTGGTGAAATGAGACAGTAATTATTCGAGCAATCCTAACCCGGATAAACCGGAAGCAAACAGGGAGATAGGCGTTAGGTAGTAGGTAGTAGGTATTAGGCGTTAGGGAAAAGTAGGTTAGGCTTTCCAGCCTGACGAATGTGGCCTCCATGAGATTGACTCTTTGATTGACCAGTGATCGCTGTTTTATTCATTGATAAGATGCTAAGCGTGGTAGCCCGACCACTTCAGTGGTTGGGTGCCGCCAGGCACAAGATGCTCGCGACATGTGTTCTCGATATCAATGGAGCCTTCAGTGGAAAAAGAACCCGCATGGCGCGAACCTCTTGTCGCTACGCAACCCAACCGCTAAAAGCGGATGGGCTACCCTTTTTTATTAATTTGACATAAAAACTTGACTCAAAACGTACAACTTGGACCCTATCAGGTATCTACGCATCGATCAAACAATTACTGTCGTATCTTTGGATGGCCCAGACGCGATGCGTCTGAGTCATCCAAGCGGTTTGAATTTTGATTCAGTGATTCAACATGAAATTGTTTCCCGTAAACCCGACAGTAATTGTTTGCCCGATGCTAAGCGTGGTTTGGGGAACTTCAGTTCGCAGCTGCGGGTTCTGCGATATTAACAAAGACTTTCAGCACGGAAGAATCAGAAAGTAACGGTATCAACTGATCGTATTTATCCATCCCGTCAATGGGATGCGTCAGCAATCGTTCGATCACGCCGGGATACATCGCATCTCCCAGCGCCATCGCTGCAATGCCATCCTGAAAGTGGCGGAAGTTTCCGTTGACTGAGCCGAGCAGTAGCTTATTGCCCAAAACCCATTCGAGGTTGATCTTATCCGATTCAATTTCCGTTCGCCGGCTCCCGCCTGTTACGCTGGTCAATACCAACGCACCGTTCAAATTCAGAATGTTCATACACTCAAAGGCAATGTGGCTGTTGCCGGTCGCTTCGATGATTAAATCGGGGCGACCATGTTCCTTGGCGATATCCTGCAACGATTGATTTTGCGTGCTGACGTAATTGGCACCAAACTGTTCCGCAATGTCCGCTTTCAAATTCTCAGTCGCAGCAGATCGCGCGATCGTACAGACATCCAGATTCTTCAGCTTCAAAATCATTGTCGCCAGTAACCCGATTTGGCCAGCTCCCATTACCCAGGCTCTTTTCGGTTCCCAAACCTGCAAGCGTTGTTGTGCAATATAAGCCTGCTCAATCGCCTTGGCACACACACTGGCTGGTTCAGAAAGCACGCCAATGTTGACCATCGATTCTGGATACTTCACGATGAATTCCGCATCATCGACAAAGTATTCGGTCATATAACCGTGCAGTAAATTAATGCCTCTTTCGAAATAGACTTCTTCACTGGTAATATCCGAGCGACCAATTTGATCGTAAATCGATCCCCCCGGTCGCCGTACCGTGCAGGCGACAAAATCGCCCGGCTTGACATGCGTAACCGCTTTACCCACTTCTTCAACTTGTCCGAATACTTCATGCCCGATCACCAGAAAATCATCTCCCTCGGGAGCGTTGCCGTATAAAGCTTCGTTGATTTCCTGATCTGTCGCATCGACGCCAACCTGAAGCACTTTCACCAGTACGCCACGATCATTGGGAATCGAATCGAGCTTCGGCTTTTCGATTTCACGAAGATGCAAACTATTGGGAGTCCCGGGGTGAACAGCCACTGCTTTCATAAGGTATTCTTTTCAATATAAGTTTTCAGAATATAAGTTTTCAGGATGCTGGGAATGCCAATGAGGCGAGATTGATTTCGAAAGAAACGATGCAACCTGAAAGAATCATTGTGACATGCACAGTATACCCTATCTAACTACAATAGGAATGCAAATCCAAACCTTACAGCATACCGGAGAGTTCACGTGACGTCCAATCCTCATCGAGATAATTCAACAACCCGATGCCAGGGGGATCATCTCACCATCGGCCCTTTTGAAATCCAAACCGTTTCCGGCGGTCAATATCGCATCGATGGCGGAACACTTTTCGGCGTCGTGCCTCGACTATTGTGGGAAAGACAATTCCTGCCTGATGAAAATCATCGAATCCTGCAAGAGACCAACTGCATGCTCGTTGAAACCGGTCAGAAGCGAATTCTGATCGATACCGGCTACGGCTCGAAACTAACACAGCGATTTCGTAAACATCACGATATTATCCAGACCGATCCATTGGTCACCAATTTAGCAAAGCTGGATATTCAACCGGACCAGATCGATCTGGTCATTCTCTCTCATTTGCATTTCGATCACGCAGGCGGTAGCACGCGGTTTGATGAAAATCAACAATTGATTGCCACTTTCCCCAATGCAGAATATGTGGTGCAGCAGCAGGAGTGGGAAACTGCGATGGCTGATCTTCCTGAACTAAAGGGTGCGTATTACAAAAACGATTTTGAATTACTCGCCCAAACAGGGCAACTTCGCTTGGTCGATGCCGAAGAACAAATTCTACCCGGCATTCGTGTCAGAAAAACAGGCGGACATACCGAAGGGCATCAGGTGATTTATATCGAACATGAAAACGAAGGAGCCGTTTTCGCGGGAGATATTTGTGCCACCAAATCGCATCAACCATTCGCCTGGTGCATGTCGTACGATACCAACCTGCTGCAAACCAGAAGAGAAAAAACAAAGTTGCTGGCAGAAATCCGCCAGAAAAACTGGTGGCTACTGTTCGATCACGACCCGACTACTTTCGCAATGAAACTTTTATAAAATAATCTGAGGCATACCCTGTTGAACCGCCCTACGAACAGCCGGTCCGTTTGGGGGGATTGTAGAGGTTATCTGCTCTGAATACTGCTTATGCCGAGCAACTATTGCCTTAAATCCAGGGTTTTCCCCCGCCTGTTGCACAAATGCAACCTATGCTTTCGTGTTCTGTTGAGGAGATTATGCTCCTCGATTTAGTTGAGAATAAATAATACACCATTTCAAATAAAACATGAGAATAAAGATGAGTACAGCAACTGCAACAATGCCTTTTGGCAATCTTTCTTCCTTGGAAAAGCGAATTGAAGAATTAGAAAAACAGGGAAAAAACGCTCATCGAAAAAATGTTCGGCTGGATGCTGCCGGGCGGTTTTCACAAACGGAAACTTTCCCAAATGGACATGATGGGCATGGGGCGAGTGTTAATGAATCGCGAAATGTCGAAAAAGCAGGTTCCCACTTTGACTGAATTAATTCAGATCGCAGAAGACCTGGAAGTGAATATCGATGTCTGCGAAATGTCGATGTCACTGATGGGAATAAAGCCTGAAGAATTGATCGATTATCCCAACATGAAATACTGCGGCGTGGCCCGTTTTATTGAACAATCTTCTTCCTCCAACACCACCTTATTTATCTAAAGGGGAATAGACGAATGACGACAGAAGTTTCAGAAGAACGAAAAATTGATCTCACCGGTTTGAAATGCCCGATGCCGATTGTGCAACTCAATAAGTTAATGAAAGAGCTTGGCGGGGGCGATCAATTCACCGCAGTGGCTGACGATCCTGCGTTTTGCCTGGATGTCGAAGCCTGGTGTAACAAAACAGGTCATGAACTTGTACGATTCGAAAATTCCGAACAACGACTCGTCGTAGTGATCAAAAAGAAAGACTAAAGAAAGTCAGAACCCATGAACATTCCTTTTGGTTCATTAGCACGAATAGAGCATTGTATCGAGTGCGTCGATCCGTCGATTGCAACAGAGCTACACGATGCACTGAAGGATGTTCGTAGACACCTGGCGTTAGCCGAAGCGGAAGCAAAAGAATTGGCCAATGCACAGGCAGAGGCGATTGTGCATTCGGCTGAAGTTATTTTCGAATTGGAAGAAACGAAGGAGCAACTCGAAAAAGCGACCGCTGCTGCCGAGGCGAGTAATGTTGCCAAGAGTCAGTTTCTAGCCAATATGAGCCACGAAATCCGCACGCCACTCAACGGCGTGTTGGGCTTTGCAGATATTTTACTGGAGCAGGATGAAGAATTGAGCCGGGAAGATCGGCTCGATTTTCTTTCCTGCATTCAAACCAGTGGCAAACATCTGCTTTGTGTTATCAACGATATTCTCGACCTTTCCAAAATCGAATCGAAAAACATTGAACTGGAGTATCTTGATTATTCACCTCACGCACTTATTGGCGAAGTGATCAGCTTACTGCGTGCCAAAGCACAGGAAAAAGGTTTACGGTTTGAATCCGAATGGATCGGGCCACTTCCTGAAACGATTAAGACGGACTCAACGCGACTGCGTCAATTACTCGTTAATCTGGTCGGCAATGCAATCAAATTTACCGACCAGGGCGAAGTTCATCTGGCTGCCAGAATTGATCAAACATACGAGCAAGCCAAACTGATTATTGATATCAGTGATACAGGCACAGGAATTCCTGAAGACAAACAACAAGCAATTTTTAAAGCGTTCCAGCAAGCGGATAACAGTATCACCCGTCAATTCG